>Ga0181570_10000033_pt1 | contig 132502 bp, 97 predicted proteins | sample 101ome_18_FD_148667 | JGI IMG/M metagenome (GOLD analysis project Ga0181570, IMG submission 148667) | Coastal salt marsh microbial communities from the Groves Creek Marsh, Skidaway Island, Georgia - 101406AT metaG (spades assembly) | ecosystem: Environmental > Aquatic > Marine > Intertidal...
CGGAGGAGCCCAAGGACAGTGAGGAACCTGCGTACACCGACGAGCCCAAGGATTCGGAGGAGCCCAAGGACACCGACGAGCCCGAGGATTCGGAGGAGCCCAAGGACACGGTCGAGCCGAGCGATTCGTCTGCGCCCGAGCGAAGCGCGGTGTCCCCTGAATCGACTGGTACGCCGAACACCGTCGTCGTGCCTGGATCGACGCATTCGTCGCCCACATCGAAGCCCGAGCACACGGTCGAGCCGAGCGATTCGTCTGCGCCCGAGCGAAGCACGGTGTCCCCTGAATCGACTGGTTCGCCGAACACCGTCGTCGTGCCTGGATCGACGCATTCGTCGCCCACATCGAAGCCCGAGCACACGGTCGAGCCGAGCGATTCGTCTGCGCCAAACGCCACGTCAAAACCCGAAGATGCAAACAAAGCGCCTTCTCCATCGACGACTGTCGCGCCCGCTGATACCTCGGCGCCCGTGCCTCGTCTCGCGCCGAAAGCTCAGGAGGCTATGGACAAGGTGAAAGAGATGGTAAAAACCATGGCGGACAAAGGAGATGAAGACACGCAGAGTCAAAAGCGAGCAGATGCATTGAAGGATGAAATGCGTCTGATGAAACAAAAGGTGAGACAAGCGAAAAACTCGAAGAGAACGATGGAACGCGTACTCGCGAGAAAGCTCCGGCAATGCGAGCGCGGCGTGCAAAGGGAGAACATACGGGAAACGCGTCGCCGACAACGACAGCGCAACGCAGGTCCGCAACCACCTTTACCGGATCCCGCGAGTACGTGTGATGTGTCGCTCGATGCCGACTTGTCGAGTCTCTCAACGAACGCGCGCGCGTCGGTGCAACCGGTGCTCGACGCGAAGACGGCGATACAGAGAAAAGATGACGATTTAAAGAAAGCGGACCAGGAAGCCAACAATCTGAAAGAGGAATATCGCGAGGTCTTGAAAGCGATGCGCAAAATGGACGCCGCGAAGGAGAAGGATGAGAAAACTCTCAAGGATTTGGTCAAAGAGTGCGAGCGCACATTTCGCAAGGAAAACGACAAAATCGAGCGCAAGACGAGCCAGGGTAAAAAGTCGGCGTACGCCGTCCACGATTCCGCCGTCATGTGCGCCGCGCCTTCCTCGGCCACAAAGGTTGCGATTCTCGCCGCCCTCGGCGCTCGAGCCTCCTCGCTGTCGCTCTTATCCTCCTCCGCCGCCCTCGCGGCCGCCGCCTTTGTCGCCGCCGCCGCCGCCTTTGTCGCCGCCGCCACCCACACTCGTCTCCTCGCGCGTCGTCGGCGTCTCGCGAGCGTCGACGAGAGAACCAAACTCATCGTGTGATCGCACCCTCTTGTTTATATAGATATATGTATAGATACTCGTCACACGCGTCTCTTTGTCTCGTCGCTTCATCGCCGCCGCCTGACCGACCGACCGCACATCATGTCCGCGCCTCGTCGTCTCGCCGCCGCGCTCATCCCGCGCGCGTCAACGCTCGCGCGCGCGAAAACGACGAACATCACCCCCACCACCCCGCTCCCACCGCCCGACGCCTCGCGTTTCGGCACCGCGGACGTGTGCGACGTCCATCACCCCGAATCCGTGGATGACATGACATCCGCGCGTCGCGTCGCCGTCGCGTCGCCAAACTATTTCCGCGATTACGGTGGACGCGCGAAGTTCTTCGGCCCGGTGACGACGGTGTCGTGCTTCGAGAACAATCCGCTCGTGCGCGCGGCACTCGAGGAGCGAGGGGCGGGACGCGTGTTGGTGGTGGACGGCGGCGCGAGCGCGCGGTGCGCCCTCTTGGGAGATAATTTAGCGGAAATGGCGGCGACAAACGGGTGGAGTGGGATCGTGGTGAACGGGTGCATCAGGGACTCGGAGGACGTGGCGCGGTTCGACGTCGGGGTGAAGGCGATCGGGACGCACCCGTTGAAGAGTAGTAAACGCGACGCGGGACGCAGAGACGTCGAGGTGAGCTTCGCGGGAGTGACGTTCGCGCCTGGGGATTGGGTGTACGCGGACGCGGATGGAATCGTGGTGTCCAAGGAAAAGTTGGAGTTGTGAGTCGGTCGCGTCGGTGTTCGGGGTCGGTCGGTGGTTGTACGACGCGCGCGACGCGACGCGACTGGGCGAACGGATTCGTCGACGACGGCGGCTCCGATTTGACGGATGCATGTAATACTACGTTACACGGCGCCAATGTGTATAATACTTTTGTCGGTCTAAGCGCTAGTACAAATAATAAAGCCAAATCAATCTAGTCGATGATGCGTCGAACGTAATCGACGGTGAAGAGCATCCCGGCGTTCGCCGGCGAGGCGCGGAGGAGACACGGCACGAGACCTCGGTAAAAGGCGCGAACGCCGCCGGACGCGTACAACTTGCCCGCGGCGTCGAAGAATCCAGAGAATTTTCTTTGCGCCGGATTCACCGCGTCCGTCATCAACGCGCTCTTGATGACGTCTATGGGGTAAAAGAGGGACCAATAAAAGAACCCGCCGATGCCCCCCGAGAGAATAATTTGCGAGTTGGTCGCCTTGCCATCCGCGTTCGACGCCGCGAACGCGTTCTTGACGTTTTCAAACACGCCGAAATACACCGCACCCGCGGGTAAATTACGAGCCATGGTGGCGTGGAACGCTTGGTACGGTCCTCGAACGCCGTTGTGTTTCCACGACTCTTTGACGACGTCGACGACGCTCCCGTACGGCGACTTGTACGCCGGATCAGCCTTCATCTTCACCAATTGACACTGCCACTGAGACTTGTACAGATCGATCGGAGATTCAAAAAACGTACCCGCCAACCACGCCATCGCACCAGCCTTGGCGTAACTCAACGGATCATCCGGCGACACGCCGACGAATTCCTTGGCGCGCGCGTACGCGAAGAAGAGCGTCGCTCGGAAAAACATTTGTCCAGCCAACGGCGACGTCACCCCTCGATACAACCCACCGACGCCCTCAGCCTTGATCACCTTTGACGCCGCATCGACCGCACCGCTGTACACGGGATTCTTACTGCTTTGCGTCTGCAAGAGCACCTTCACCGTGTCGAACGGGTGGCCCAGCAGCGTGACGGTGACGCCGCCGCACGTCCCCGCGAAGACATCCTTGGCGAATTTCATCCCCGCGCTCTGCGATTCCATCGCGCTCGCCGCGACGATCGGGGAGACGACCCCGTTCGACGGCACCGCGTCTCGGGACGTCGCGTCGCGTCTCGGCGCGGCGAGACCGCGTTTCGTGACGCGCTCGTGGGGTGTCCCAGTGCGCGAGGCGAACGGCATCGCATCGACGACGCGCGCGCGAGAGAGAACGCCGCCGTCGCGCGCGAACGCGAGCGGGGCGAACGGGGCAAACCCGTAGAGGATATCTCGCGCGTCGGGGTGCATCGGTCGTGCGCGCGCGCGCGCTGGCGTGTCGCGATGTGTCTATCCACGAGGGGGCCCTCTGAGAACGGTTTTCTTTATGTTGTGTTTTAAGTTCGGACACGTGGAATTATACGGAGGTGTGTGGATGGCTATTTGGTTTTTTTGTGTTGATGCGGTCTGGGGACCGGATTGTATGTGGCTGGCGTTCGTCGACATCGTCATTGCGATGACGCGCGACGACTCGGTCGCGCGCGTCGATTGGCGCGTCGTCGACGCCGTGGACGAGGATTGGGCGAGCGAGCGATTACCAGACGACGGTGCGATGCGCGCGCGCGCGTGAAAAACGTCGAGGCGCGACGGTCGAGGACGGATGGGTTCGTTGGATGGATTTTTGATTTTTGATTTTTGACGTCGTGGGTTGGCGTCGACCGTCGTAGACGCGGGGAGAACGCGAACGCCCGCGCTGACGATTGATTATTGTTCGTGTCGTGTCGTTTCCGCGTCGAGCAGAGGTGCAACTGAGCGCGGAGATGGAGGCGCCGGTGGATGATGCGGATGACGGAAACGGTGCGCGCCGAGCGAACGAACGCGAACGATGCGAACGCGAACGAACGCGAAAGACGGTGACTGACGCGATGTGCGATGCGATAGATAACGGCTCCCCGGAGGAGGACGAAGACGCGTGGAAAGATTTGGGCCTGGGAGGCGCGCGTTAAATGAGCCGAGTGTACACTACTACTACTACTACCCGCGACGACCCACCTAGATGCTAAACGACGCCGCTATTTTTCCCCGCTACTACACGAAACGCTGCGAGCCATCGCCCACGTGTAATACATTCAAACTCGCGAGCCCGCGCTCGAGGTCCTCCTCCGTCTCGTACGGCGGCATCGTCTCGAATCCCTCGAACGCTTCGACGGCGCGTTCGCCCTCCTTGACGGTTGAGTTCTTCCTATGCGCCAAAACGGTTGATTTTCTCTCCTTACACTTCACCCCGTGTCGATCCACGTCCACGAATTCCGTGCGCAATCTCTGCGCGAAGCTCTTGATGCCCTCGTTCGATCCCGACAGCGCGACGAAGACGCCCTCGACGCGCCTCTTCCCGTTTTCGTCGGTCGGCGGTTTATGAAACACGCGACACCCGAGTCCCTCGGCGTCGCACCACCGTCCGAGTGACTTCAGATAGCTAACCGAATCATTCATGTGATCGATTCGAATCACCGCGTGGAAGATCTCCGCGCATTCTTCTCGCCGTCGTCGCGCGTCGGCGTCCGCGGCGTCTCGTAGGCGCCGCTCGCTGACGGCGCGCCGAAACCCATCCTCGATCATCGTGAGCGCGCCGTACGCCGACTCTTCGCCGATCGCGCCCAGCGCGAACGCGCGAACGTCGGCCAAGAGCATCGCGCGCGCGTCTCTCGAAAGCGCATCGCTCTCGATGGACGTCACCTCGAGCGGCGCGGTGGATGGGTACGCGTCCGGCATGTGAATGTCTGCGCGACACGTCGTCGTCGTCGCGCCGTCCTCGTCGTCGTCGTCGCGAAGGGTGACGCGCGCGGTGGCGTCGGAGACGACGTCGACGCGTTCGAAGATGGCGACGAGGGCGTCGAGCTCGTCGCGTCGACGTTCGGCGTCGGACATGAAAGAAAGACGGGCGGACGGAAAGTGAAGTGAAGTTTTCACCGTTTTTCATATGAATCGTCTAATAAAAAGTCATGTCTACGACGTATGGCAATGCACGCGCGATGAATGAATGCGTTGACGACGCATTAACCCATCTTGTTCTCGTCGCGCGCGCCGCCGACGCCTTCGCTACCCGAGGCGGAGACGGAGATGTCGACAGAGGGGCGAAGCTCGCAGCACTTGGCGATGGCGATGTGCGCCGGGTTGTTCAAAAACTTGGACTCAATCTCGGCGTCGACGCCAGCCTTGGCGTCGTACGCGGTGTAGGCTTGTTGGTCGAGGATGTAGTCGTATCGCGGCGCCCACTTGCGCGCGCCGAGACGAGCGGTGAAGGAGCAGTTGTCAACCATGAAGGCGACGCCACGCGCGTGCATGTACGGGTTGAGCGAGTCGACGGCTTCGATGACGGACTCGTTGCACACTTCAGAGTACGAGTGACCCTTCTCGCGAAGCGTGTCGATTTGGGACATCATGCACGCGCAGTACACACCGGCGGTGAACGGGTTGAGCGGGATGTCGCTCTCGACGCGCTCGGCGCGAACCTTGGTGCCAACCTGCCACATGTGCGTACCGTCAATCTTACCCATCGGAAACTCGGCGAAACGATCGCCAGCCATGATGACGGATCGGATTTCGTTCGTGGATTGAACTTCCTCGTAGCACTCGTAGTGAATGTCCTTGGTCGGCTTGTACGCCGCGGAGAAGGCTTCCATAAAGGTCTTCTTGTCCTCGACGGCTTCGTAGACAGCCTTGATGCCCTTGGTGGAGATGATCTTCGTGATCGGGCCGGTGATGCACTCGACCGTGTTCTTGAAGGCGTCTTCGTCGGACATACCGGCGCGAGTGTATCGGCGGAACAAAGATTCGACGATACCGTGGACGCCACCGAGCAAGATGCCGCGCTCACCGTAAATGTCGGAGCGGTATTCCATCTCAAGCGTGGTGGCGAACGTGAACGGGGAACCGACGGCGATGGACCAGCCGAGGGCAATGTCCGTCGCGTTACCGGTCGCGTCTTGGTGCACAGCGAAGGAGGCGTTGATACCGGCACCGTTCGTCGTCTTACCTTGTTCGTACAAACGACGAACAGACGGTCCCATACCCTTCGGGGCGACGAGGACGACGTTGATGTCATCTCTAAACTTGGCCCCCTCAGAGTTCATGACACCGAGCAAGAAACCGTGCGACAAACCGAGCGTCGAACCCGGCTTCATCGCCGCCAAAATTCGCGGGTACATCTTCGCTTGCGCCGCATCAGAAATCAAAAGCATGACCAAATCAGACTTGGCGATGATGTCAAACGTTTCGCCGAGCGTCCCATCCGCCTCGTTAAACCCGCAGGCGCGCGCCTCCGCGTTCGACGTCGAGTCCGGTCGCAAACCAACGCACACCTTGACATCATCCATGCCCGCCTCGACGAGAGAATCACGGAAGTTTTGCCCCTGCGCCGGCGCTTGGGAGCCCCAACCGATGACGCCGATGGTTTTGATCCCCTTGAGCGCCTCGGGAAGCTTGGCGAAGAGATGACGCCCGCCTCGCACGATGTACTCTTGTTCACCCGCGACGTCGACGATTTCCTTTTCGAAAATTTTCGTGTTGATGTCGAGCGTCGGCGCGGTGGCGTTGCATCGCGTCGCGCGCGCGTTCGCGCGCGCGTTCGCGCGAACGCGCCCCGCCGCCGCCGGACGCGCGGTGAGGGTTCGCGGCGTCATCGTCGTCGCCGTCGTGGACATGGTGCGCGAGCGTGCGCGCGCGAGACGTGCGAGTGCGGGGAAAGTTTGTGTCGTGTGCGACGAACGACGAGGTCGGTCGTGTCGCGCGCGAGTGTGACGATCGGTGCGTCGGTCGCGCGCGGGACGATCGAGCGAGCGAGCGATCGGCGCGATTACTGCGAGGTCGGATGAGGGTATTTGACGAATCGTGACTCGTCAATTGGTCTTATCCGGGACCCTTTTTCCCTGAAGGCTGCAGGAGACGGCTACGAGGCGAAAGTCTGCGTTTTGTTACAATGGACGTTCGATCGGTGACGACGCGATCGAACGCGCGGTGTGCGTGCGATGGTGTGGTGTTCATTCGTTCGTTCTCGCGTCTCACTCACAGACGATCGTCGACGTAATCGCGAAGAACGTTTTTGAGATTATTCACCGACGCGCTCGGACACAAATCCTCGAGCGGGACGTCCGCCTTCCCACCGCCCAAGGGCACGCGCACGACGCTCAACACGTCGTGAATCACCGCGTCGTCCACCGAATTTTCGTTCGCCGCGAGTTTTACGGCGAAAACCTTGGCTAAACCGTCGTGGAATTTCATATCCTTGACGTAGAGACGCCACGCGCCGACTTGGACGTAGACGTCCCGGCCGATGGCGTCGGCGAGTCGAGAGAATCCGGGCGATTCGCGTCCACCGGCGACGGTGTCCGCGAGATCGAAGAACGATTCGACGAAGACGTTTCCATCGTTCGTCGCGCGCGTCGTCGTCGTCGTCGTCGTCGTCGTCGCGTTGGATGACGATGACGGATGCGGGCGCGCGAGTCGACGTTCGCTCGTGAACCTTTGAAACGCCGCGCGTTGACGCGCGCTCGCGTCTCTCGCGCGCGAGAGCGAGCTGGCGAGAGAGGTGTCGCGCGCGGACGCGCACGTCGATCGCATGACGCGTCGTCGAGTGACGACGATGCGATGAAATCTAGAAGACGCGCTGGACCCTCGCGCGCGGTGCCCACGGGGCGCCGCCGCGCGTTCGTCCCGTCAGTCGTCGACGCGCGCCGTTATGTTCGGTAAAAAGACGCGGACGCCCGAAGAGCTCGTGACCAAGTGTCACGCGGCGTTGGAGCGGTTGCGCGTCGATCGCTCGAGCGTCAAGGATGTCGAGAGCGTGACCAAGTACCTCGGGGAGATGCGCGCGCTGTTGTTGAGCGAGGACGACGGTGGGAAGCGTGGGGCGGAGACGCTGGTGAGTCGAGCGAATAAGTCTGGACTTCCGGAACAGATCATCGCGCATCTGCCGCATCTGCCGTTCGAGACGCGGAAGGATGCGGCGACGGTGTTTAATTGCATCGTTCGCACGCCCGTCGGCGGGGAATACGAGACGGTGGAGGATTTGAGCGAAAACGCGGAGGTTTTGGACACCATCGCGCGAGGGTATGAAAATCCAGACGTCGCGTTGACGTTCGGAGCGATATTGCGGGACATGTGTCGGAACGAGACGCTGTTGAGAAAGATTTTGTACAGCGAGAGCTTTTGGAAGTTGTTTGAATACATGCAGCTGCAAACGTTTGAAATCGCGAGCGACGCGATGGCGACGTTCCGAGAGGCGCTGTTGAGACACAAGGATCTGACTGTGGACTTTTTACAAGCAAATTACGAGCGATTCTTCAAGATGTACAATTCAGAATTGCTCGAAAAGGGAAATTACGTGACGCGTCGTCAATCTCTGAAACTTTTGGGGGAGATTTTGCTCGACAGCGTGCACGTCAACGTCATGCTCAAGTATGTCGCGGACGTTGAAAACTTGTGCTTGATGATGAATTTGATGCGGGACGAGTCGAACTCTATTCAGTTCGAAGCGTTTCACATTTTCAAGGTGTTCGTCGCCAACCCAGATAAGCCGGCGTCGGTGGTGATGATTTTGTCGAAGAACAAGGCGAAGCTCATCTCGTACTTGAACGATTTTCAAACCACTCGCGAGGATGAGTCGTTTCAGAGCGAGCGCACGATGCTCTTGCAGCTCTTAGCTGACTTGCCGGATCCAGCAGCATAGGACTAGTTTTGTAAAGTATATTTCTCGTGCAAACGACGAGACGACGACGACAACGAGACGACGATGACGACGACGAGACGACGACACAATTCGCGACGCGCCGTGCGTCGCTCTGGTGTGAGCGAAGAGGACACGCATACCGGCGAGTCGAGTGCGGACCAAAACAAAACAATCCTTCCGGTCGTTGTGTACGATCCTCAATCGGTGAACGAACGTGTGAAGCACCATGGATGTGTCCGACGCAAATCTTCAAAACATAGAAAAACGCGTCGACGCGCTCGAACGCGCGACCGACTCCAGGCGGAAAACCAAAGTTGCGAACATGGGCCCGCTCGGTCTCTGGGCTTTCAGTTTAACGACTGCGATGTTGCAAATGAAACAGCTTCGAATCGGAGTTCCGAGCGATAACGACGGAATAGTCATCGGTTTCGCGTTGGGATTCGGTGGTTTGATTCAACTTCTCGCCGGACTCTTCAACGCCGTGCGTGGGCAGACGTTCGCCGCGACCGCGTTCTCGAGTTACGGCGGGTTTTGGATATCGTACGCGGGATATCACATCTTCACAGACGCCACTGGAACGCCGAGGAATCGAACCGCCGAAGAGGCGATGCTATTCATGTGGGCACTTCTTACGTTTGTTCTCTTCGCGTCGAGCTTTAACACCAACGTGGCGATATCTTCGCTATTTTTCACGCTCGGGTGTCTGTTTCTGTTGCTCGGCGTGGCCAAAGCCACCGACAGCGGCGCCGCGCATTTCTTCGCAGCAATCTTCGGCGTCGGCGTGTGCGTCATCGCATTTTATGCCGGTGCCGGTGAACTCATGAACGAACAATACAATCGAACGTGCATTCCTCTCGGTGCGTTTGAGCGCGCGCACGCGGGGCACGATAGATCCTTCAACGAACCTCGCGTGTCGAGAGTCGGCGCGATTCCGAGGTGACACTAACTCTGCACCGTCGGCGGCGAGTCATCCTCCGCCCGGTGATACGTCACCACGGCGCAGTCATCGCGATCTCTATCCGTCTCCTTACTCGTGATTTTCTTAGGTTTCACATGCCAATTTAGTTTAGGCATTGTGATCAAAAGCTTACCGGTGGCTTTGGAGCGTTCGGCGACGCTCGAATCCGGGGTCACTTCGTGCGAGAGTTTCAATTGGAGCAACTCACCTTTGATTTTGACACGCACGAGTTTTGGATGAATGTCGACGTCGACGAGCGAAGTATCGATGAACGTTCCGACGTGCACCTCTAACTGGATCGCGGTTTCGTCGTCGGATTCGGCGAGGGTGAACTTGAAATTGCCTTGATTTTTCTGTTTTACGTCATCGATGTCCTCCGGAAGTGTTTCAAACGCGAGTTTATCGCGGCGTGTGGGTGGTTTCGTCGTCGTCGTGTTAAGCGTACCCTCGTAGATGTTCTTATCGAGAACTCGAGTCGCGGCGCACCAAGGGCGCGCATCCGGATCGAGCAATGAAATTTCTTCGACGCTCATGGCGGAATCGACGGCGCTCGCAGCGCTCTGACGCAAGTCACGCACGATCTCTTGGAAATCTCGCCGCGCGTGAATTCTCTCGACGTGCGTGATTTCTTTACCGTCCAAGTGCGTCAGCTGAGGCAAAGTCTCGATTACGAACAGTCTGTACCCTCTCAACTCGGCGCACGGATTGCCCATCAAAAAGAGCTCTCTCAGGTTATGGTTGACCGACAGACTTCGCAGGTTCATCAAACCGTCGGCTCTGATGAAATTCATCGTGAGATCCAGCTTGACCAAGGCTTCGCACTTTTCCAGATTCTCCACCGCGGTGACGTTATTCATGGCCAAGTTGAGATACTCGAGCGCTTTGAGTTTCCGCACGTTTTCTGCGCGCCGCGTCCCGTCAGTCAACGGCGAGCTTCGAACGCGACGCATCGCATCCATCGTCTGGCGCACCTATCTTCGAGATCAAGTTATCGTGAAGCAACAGAATCTTCAATCGCGGACACGCCTCCTGGACCAGCTCCAGGCGCTCGATGTTTTGTTGGTGAAGAGCCACCTCCTCGAGCGTGTGCAACGAACCGTCGTTGTGCTCGGCGCGCCGCCGCAACGCGTCCAACGTGATTCGAACCATCACTCGTGCGCTCAGAAACGCATCGACTGATTTTTCTAACGCTTCCACGATGACCCGTGCGCGCGCGGTGCGCCGACGTCTGACGGAGAGAGGCCGATTTGTCTCCTCGCGAGTTGACCGCCGCGCGTCCCGACGAAAACCTCAACAGACCCGAGACGCCCAATCGCGCGCGCGTCTCCACACACCGTCGCGCGCGCGCGAGCGTCGCCGTGTTACGAACGATGGAAGCGATGCGTTCGACGCTGACCGCGCGCCCGGCGCGTCGTTGGACGCGCGCGCGCGCGTTCGACCCCGATGCCGTCCCGCTCAAGGGTTCCAATCGACCGCTGAAAAAAGTTGACGCGCGCGACTTGCCGCCGCTTCCGCCGCTTCCGGATCTCCGAGAGCTGGCGAAGATGGCGTCGATGGACATCTCGGACGAGGAGGTGGAGGCGTGGACGCCCAAGGTGCACGAGATCGTCCAGTGGTTCGGCGCGTTGAGAGAAATTGACCTGTCCGACGCGGAGAAGTACACCGCGCCGGGGACAAAGGGACTCATGGCGGACGATTGGTTGAGAGACGACGAGCCGCAACCGTTCGAGAAGATTGATGAGATGATGCGAGCGAGTCAGTTTTGGGATGGGAAATTTATCAAGGTTCCCGCGGTCGGTGGGAGCGCGGGGACGGACTTTGGCGACGAGAGCGGCGCGGAGGCGCCCGCGAACGTCGACACCGCCGCGGGTGCGACGCCGACGGAAGAATTACTCGGAATGGAGCTCAAAGTCGGTAAGGTGCTCAGCGTTGAAAATCATCCGGAGAGCGACAAGTTATACGTGGAGACGGTGGAGTGCGGGGAAGACGAGCCACGTTTGATTTGCTCTGGTCTGGCGCCGTACATGAGCAAAGAGGATATTCTGGGCAAGCTCGTCGTCGTCGTCGCGAATTTGAAACCACGCAACATGGCTGGCGTGAAATCAAACGGTATGCTGTTGGCAGCCTCGGATGATGCGCGAGAAAACATCGAGTTGTTGTGCGCTCCCGAGGGCGCGGTGCCCGGAGAACGCATCACGTGGAACGGCGCGGAGAACATTGAACCGCACGGCGTCAACAAGGTTGCGAAAAAGAAAATCTGGGAAGGCGTTCAAAAGGAACTGAAGACGGATGGTGGGAAGGGCGCAAACTGGAACGGCGTACCGATGCTCACGAGCGCCGGACAGTGCTCGTGCGCGTCGTTGACGAACGCTAATGTGGGCTAGAAATTCAAATGTAAAACTAATCGCTGTAGACTCTAATCCTCGCCGTCAGCGCAACTCGACTCTGAAACTTTTGCGAACGCGAACGGCGCGACGCACGTTCGCGCTCGAGTGAATCCTGGAGACCCGTCTGGCATCGTCGGGCTCCTAGGAGTGACCACCAACTTTTTCGTCAACGTGTCCCTGAGCGCGTTGGGATTAGCGTCTTCGCCGCTCTTGTCGCCACCTCCTTCCGTGGACGTGATCGTCGTACCGTTATCCTTGAACGCCGCGACGCTCGCCCACTTTGAGTAATCGGGCTTTTGTTTTCTCTTCGACTTTTTGGGGACGTCCGCGTTCGCCTCCGCGCCGTCTTCGCCATCCTTCTCGCCCTGTCCCTCCTCTCCGTCCTCGGTCACCTTTTGCTTGACGGCTTTCTTCTTCTTCTTCTTCGACTTGGGTAGGAAACGGACGCGCATGCCGTTTCTCCAATCGCTGGAATTATCGAGCGCTTTCGCCGCGTCCGTCGCCGCGCCCACGTCTGCAAACTCGACAAGCGCGTGCGTCTTCGTCGAGTCAGCCACGATGAAATCGCACCCCCTGATATTTTTCTTCCCATCCACGTCGGTTGCATCCCGCGACATTTGCTTGATTCGAACGTTCAACACTTCGCCGTGAGGTTCAAACAGTTGTCTCAACGCCGCCACGGTGAAATCGCGCGCGTTTTCGACAACCACGGTTCTCGCCTTGATTTCCTCGATGTCCACGTCCGGAATCGGCTCCAACCGACGCACCCTGGTCCCATCCTCGTTCACCTCGATGATTTCCGAACCAATCTCTCGCACCGCGGCGGGAACGACGTCTATCCACGCTCGTTTCTTCAATCGTTGTTTCATTCGCGGAAACGCGCATATCTCCCCCAACATCACGTACCCATCCTCGCCCCGCTCGACGCGAGGGCGCAACCACGCGTCGGTGACGATGTTGGCGTCGGAAAAGTAAAACTCGAGCTGTTCGACGACCGCGCGCTTTTGTTCGGCGGACATCTCCGCCGCGGGCGCCGTCTTCGCGTCGGTGTCCCTCTTCTTCTTCGTTTTGGGCGCGGCGGCGGCGGCGGCGGCGGCCGTCGCGTCCGTCGACGTCGTCGTCCCGGCGTCCTCGGTGGCGACGGACGCGTCGTCGACGTTCGCCTCGACGTCCGCGCGTTCGGGTTCGGGCGTCGTCATGGCGCCTCCGCCGACGAGTGGCGACGGCTCGAGCGCGGCGCGCGCGACAACCTCATTCGTCGACGACGATCCCGCGCGCGAGGCGACGAGACGCCGCGCGACGAGGTGTGTGCGAAGCAAAACGAACGTTCGTCGCGCGCGCGCGCGAGACACGCGCCGACGCGAGTGATCGCGCCGCGCGAGGAGACCGACAGATCGACGCGCTCGTTTGAATTTCGTCATGGCGGACCAACCGACGTATTCGTTCCCGATACTGAGCAATTCGGAGATTTTGGCGTGCCTGCGAGAGTTGGAGGTACCGCTCACCGAGACGCAGTTGCTCAGACCGACGTACGATGGGCTGCGTCCGTGCTACGAGACGCTCTATGAGATCTTCAGCGGGCAAACCATCGCCGAGCTGGGCGTCATGGACGAGGAGGTCGCCGCGGAGACGCTGGATTTCCCCGAGCTGTACGTGGAAGCGATTCCAAACTTGGTGTTTTTTCGATCCATGCAGCAGCTGTTGGATGGCGTCGGAGTGGATGACTTTTGTCTAAAGGATATCTTCAAACCAGAGTACGGGCGCACTCGAAGAAATTTGAGCGCGCTCATCAACTTTGCAAAGTTTAGAGAGGAGAAACTGATCGAGTACGAGGAAGCCTTGGCGGCGAGAGACGAAGAACAAAGAGCGTACGAGGAGGCGCTGGAATTAAACGCGCGATTGAAAGCTGAGATTGCCGCGGCTGAGAACCGTGACAACGCGGAAGATTCCGAGGCGCTCAAACGAGAGATGGAACAACTCCAACGCGACGTCGACGCCGCGGCGCTCGAGGCGGACGAGGCGGAGAGAAAAGCCTTAGAGGCCGAAAAGGAGCTTGAGCAGTTGAAAATTGAAGAACAGGAGCTCGATCGACAGATAGCGGAATTTGAGCGGAGCAAAGCGACCAAGGCGGGCGAGGAACAGGAACTGGCTGAGGCGCAAGCTCGCGAAGCGAAAGAACTCGAACAGAACGTTGAGGAGTTGCGCGAAATTGAAAAGCAGCTCAAGGAAAGCATCGAGGTCATGGAGAATATTCGAAAGACCAAGGAGGAGCACGAGGCGCAGAAGTTGAAACTCAAGGAGATCAACGATGAAATCGCCGCAAAGGAGGAGGAGACGTGGAAGCTCGACGCGAAGATGGAACAGCTGCAGCGCCAAAAACAAGCCATGGATGAGAAGATGGCGCGCATGGAGTCGCAGGGTAAGCTCAAGTTGGAAGCGGCAGAAGCTGCCTTGAAAACGGCGCAAGAGGAGCGTGCGGCTGCGGAGGCTCGCGCGGACCAACAGAAGGCAAAGGATGCGGCGGACCAGAAAGAAGCCGCCGAACTCGAGGCGGCTATTAAGAAGTTGACCGAAGAACACAATCAAGACATGGACGCGTTGATGAGAAAGTATGAAGAACTTCGCGACACCGTCGTTGAGTATCACAACGAACTCTTTGAGGCGATGGAAGAGTGCAACGCGAAGGGGCTGAAACGCGAAAAGGCGGTGGCGATGGCGTCCTCTCCCGGCGGTTCAAGCATGATGAGCACTCCACCGTCCGCAATATCGCTCGATCGCTATTGATTCGCGCGTCACCGTGTACGATATCATGTTATATGAGATAACTTTAGTCAATATTAATTGGGTATCTATTGCGCGAGAACTCGAAAGTCTACTTACTTGGTTCGCTTGTAAATCTTGGCTAACATCGCTCCAAACAAACCTTCCGGCAAGACCGTCTGCGACTCCATGATGGCTCGCAAGTCGGCGTAAGACTCTTCCTCGTACTTCTTGTACGTCGTTTCCAAGTCCAAATCCACGTAAAGAGCCTTGATCTTCTTCTCGCACTCCGCGTCAGCCTTGCCGTAATTTTCCTCGATAATCTTACGCTGCTCGTCGTTGCACTTCAACAGCGCTTGGACGACGAGCCAACCGCACTTGTTGTCTTGAATATCGGTACCAATCTTACCGATGACTTCGGGGTCGCCGTAGCAATCCAAGTAATCGTCTTGAATTTGGAAGAATTGGCCGAGCTTGATGCAAATTTCATTCGCCTTTTCGTAGGCGGCTTCATCCTTCACGCCGCACAATCGCATCGCACACGCCGCCGGGAGGTAGAACGTGTAGAACGCCGTTTTGTACGTCACGATGCGCATGTACGCCTCCATCGTGTACTTGCTCAGATCGACGACACCGATCGGCGCGGTGATCAAGTCGATCAGCTGCCCGCTCGCCGTCTGGTACGTCACGTCGTGGAAGAGTTCGACCAAATCGACGTAACACTCCAAACCCTTACAGTACTTCTTCAGGCACTTGTACAGCATCATCTCCAACAAGATACCATCGTTGATCGCCGTCATCTTCACGTCCGGCTGTCTGTACCAGCACGGTTGTCCCCGACGCGTCACGCTCTCGTCCATGATGTCGTCGGCGACGAGAAAATACGCCTGCAAAAACTCAATGCACCAGCCGACCACCATCGCCCGCTTCATCTCATCCTCGCCGACCTCCTCACCCTTCGCCGCCTTGAGCGCGCGAACACCGTCCACGACCGCCAACCCGCGATTCAGTTTCCCGTGCGGGACGTTATACTCGATCATGCGCTCTATCCACTTCACCGCGATCGGCACTTGATCGTCATCCACCTCGTCCCGCACCAACCCATCCGCGAGTTCCCTGAACACGCGCATGAACGCCGCCTTATCGTCCTCCTTGGACGACCCCATCGCGCGTTCGATCGATTCGTCGCCACCGCACGCCGCCGCACGTCGTCGTCGTCTGTCGCCCACGCCTCTGCAATCCTCATCGCGCCGCCGACGGGTCGATGACGGTGTGTTTTATCCCCACGTACCCGGACATGTGGTATCCACGAGTCACGACCCACACTCTTGACCCACACCACACGGTCGACGACACCACACGCGCGCACACACCGTACTGTACTCCCATCGACGGCCATCACGCACCACTTTCACGGTCGATGGACGTCCCGAACGAGGGGGTGCCCGTTGAGTCCGACTCGTCCAACCGTCGTGTCTGTCGACCGTCGTGTGACGGTGGTGATGCGTGTATGGCCTTAAGAGTGGCTTCACTATGAGTGGCGAAGCGACGACCATTCGCGTCCCGTGGGGTCGACACCGCGACGGTTGGTGACGACCCGGATGGGCGCGCGCGCGTCGAGACGACGGCGCGTCAGAGCGCTCGCGGGCGACGTGGCATGCTCGCGAGCGATCCGTGGCCCATCGACGTCGTCGGCGTCGATCGCGGACGCGCGCGCGAGGCGCCGTCGTCGCCGACGGAGCGTCCGCGCGTCGTCGTCGCGGGGGAGATCGAATTCGACGAGAATCGCGAGGAGACGCTCGGACGGGCGCGCTCGCGCGCGACGACGTGGTTCGGTGGACGCGGTGACGAGCGCGCGAATAAGGCGCGAGAGACGTCGCCGGACGCGGTGTGGAGCGCGTTCGTCGTCGGGTCGAACGATAGCGCGTCGAGCGGGCAGAGCGCGCGCGAGGCGCGCGAGGGGGGGTCGGCGCGAAGCGTCGTCGAGGCGGGAAGACGGTGCGTCGAGGCGGTGGTGACGACGACGACGACGCGCGAGTGGTCGTCGAAGATATCGGGGTTGGTGCGCGATTCGCTCGGGCGCGAGATGGAGGCGAAGGGGCCGTCGCCGACGAGTTCGAGTAAGAGACACTCGAATCTGTACGTGAAGAATATTCCAGAGCGCGTCGACGAGTTGACGCTTCGAAAGTTGTTCGAAACGGTCGGAGAGGTGCACTCGTGCTGTGTGATTCGAGATGCTTCCACCAATAAGAGTCGTGGCTTCGGTTTCGTGAAATTTAAGAGCACGGAGCGCGCGGAGGATGCGATTGAGAGATTCAACGGCTCGGAGCTCCACGGGAAGATGCTCGAAGTCAAGTTTGCGAACACAGACGGTGAAAGCGACGACGCGAACGCAAACGCGAACGCTCCGCCGAGCGATAACGTGTATGTCAAAGGTTTGCCGCCTTCGTGGTCGCACGATGATCTCAAGTCGTACTTTACACAGTTTGGACACATCGTCGAGTGCAGACTTTTACACGCCAACAGAAGCACGTCGAGCGGGGCGCTGATTCGATTCCTACGCGAAAGTGAAGCCACGGCGGCGGTCAAGGAGGCGAGCGGTCGAGTTCTCTTCGATAGTGGTCCTCAACTCGTCGTTCGGTACGCCGAGGCGCAAGGGAAGAATGCCAAGCGCGGCAACGCCATCCCAGTCACCTCAAACGGATCGCGCCGACGAGACGGCAAGGGAGGTGACACGGCAAACTCAAGCCCCGACACGAACTATCTGACGTCCGCCATGTCACACAATAGTATCACGCAGCTTTTGAGCACTTTCGCCAGAGACGAGGAGGACGTCGCGGCGGTCGCTGCCCTCGGGTCTTCGCCTTCACACAAGTTTGACTCGCCCACACACGACGGCCGAACATTCTATGACAACACGTCGTGGCAAACGACCAGTCTGGGCAACGCGGTCGCGTACGTGCAAAATTTGCCACCGACGGCCGATGATCTATTCCTGTACAAGACTTTTTCTCCATTCGGCGCCATCACGTCGGTCCACGTCGTCCGAGATAACTGGACCGGTCTGTGCAACGGAATCGCGACCATTGATTTCAGACACCACGCGGACGCTCTCACCGCTCAGCAAACGCTCAAACGCGTCAACAGTAAAATAAGCTTGACTGTTCAGGCACCTTAAAGCTCTCGTTCATAATGACATGGGACCTCAGCCATCACCACCAACGACAGATCTGCACCGATGTACAACATCATTCAACGGGATATTATCCATCATTGCTTCGAGTACGAATGAGTGCTCACTTAATAAATAAATGTGATTATACGAATATTTCTTACATCATGGGAGTTGTTTCCTCGTGTTCGCGACGCTTCATTCTTTTGCGCTCCTCGGCGATTTGTTCGGCGGCCTCGATGAGTTTCTCCGGCGTGCGCTCGTCCTCAGCCAGCAACGCGTAAGCCTCTCTCAACGTTTTCCGCTGTTTGCTATATCTACTCAGCGCGGGATTAATGGAACGTCTCTCTCCCGATTCATCATCCGTGTCCGAATCGTAGTCTTCGTCATCGTTATCCTCGTCGTCCTCGTCCTCGCCGTCTTCGTCGCTCACGACGGTGCGAGTGGCGTCCACCAGACTGCGAGTGCGATCCGCAAAAGTACCACCCGTCGCCTGCACCAGTCGAGCTCGACTCTCATCGACGCTCGTCATGTGTTCGAGCACGTACGCCGCGAGCTCAAGTTTTCGACGCATGCGCCGACGCTGCTTTCGAAGAGAGCGTCCGGGTCCTCTTCGCGCCGCTCGACTCTCCGGCGAATCGTAGTTGGAATATTTTTCATACCTCCCCGGAACGACGAGCTGCGGTCGAACGTGCGAAGATTTTGTGCACGCCTCGCAACAAAACCCATCGAGTTTGTCTTGACATGCCGTGCACACCAGGAACAATCTGTTGCAATCGACGTTGGGACAGTTGCGGTGCGGCGGAGGCGCAGAGTTGGCGCCGCAGCAGTAACATCTCAACGTGGCTGCGGCTTCGCCGTGCTCGGCGCTCGGACGCCCGTCCGGCGCCATGGCCAGTCGACTATCGAACACGAACAGATGATCGTCCCAGAGTTGATCGTCGCGTTTCCCGTACTCGTCAAAGTACGCTTGCACTCCGCCCTCGAGGGTCATCACGTTGCTGTATCCTTGCTCGCGAAGCACCGTCGAGTACACGTCGCATCGAATGCCACCCGTGCAGTACATCATGATCGGGCGATCTTTCTCCACGTTCGCCAGCGGTCCGAGACCTTCCTGCACGTTCGTGTACACCGTCTCACGGAACGATTCCTGCACCGGACGTTCGGCGCCGCGAAAGTGTCCGACGTCCCACTCGTATCCGTTTCTCACGTCTAACAACAACGGCGCATCCTCCGCATTCTCGTTCACCTTTATCAAATTATCGTGCCATTCCTTCGGAGATAACGGTTTCGCGCGCGCCGTGCGATCGGTCAACGGCAGATGATCCGTGCCGCCCTCCAACTGCACCAAATTAGGCTTGTATCGCAGCGCCAACCGCGGGTGCGCCTGCGCGTCGGAGGGATACACAGATATTCTCATCCCCGAAAATCGCGGATCGCTCTCCACCCACCGCGCGTACGCCTCCCCCTCTCGCTTTCGCCCCGACATCTGCGCGTTGATCCCTTGTTCGTTGATGTATATCCGTCCTCTCAGTTCCCACCCCTCGCGTTCGACGTGCGCGCGATGCCTCTCCACCTCGGCGAGCGGGTCCTCCACCTCGGCGAATCGGAAAAACGTCACGAGCTGATACTCGGGCTCGGCGTCACCGGCGTCATCGGCGTCGTCTCGTCTCGCATCGTTCGCCATCGCGCGCGCGCGCACGACGCGATCCCAGTCGTCGTCGCGCGCTCGCCCGCCGCCGCCGCCGACCGCCCGTCGTCCACCTCGAGTCGCGCGCCACCCCTCGCGCCCGCGTCGCCGCCACCGCGCCGAGGCGGCACCGCTCGCGTGCGGATTTTGTGTCCACACCGTCGCGCGCGCGCGCGCGTCGCACGTCGCGCGCATGCCGACGAGGCGCGCACTAAACCGATGCCGCCCGCGCGCCGCTCAACCCTGCCCAGTCGCGCCCACGTTGCCCACGCACGCATCGACGCGCGACGACGCCTCTCGCGTCTCGTCGACGGGTAACGCGCGCGTCGATCGACGAAACGTATTATGTATCGTCACTTTTTCGCGACTCGGACGAAAGACGCGAGACGCGAGGTCGATGGGCGCGAGGATGTATTTCGATGCGCGCGCGCGAGACGATTCCAGTCGTGGGCTGGGGGTGACCGATCCGAACGACATTGTGCGACGCGCGGACGTCATGTCGTCGTCGCGCGACGCGTCTCGACGGACGCTCGCGGCGGCGGTGAGTAAGATGCAATCACCGGATAAAGGTACGCGCGAAAAAACGCGAGAGAACCGCGCGAATGAGGCGACTGACGAACGCATGATGATGTAGATTACAGGTACATGGCGTGCGCGGACCTGTTGGTGGACGTGACGCGCGATGGGTTCGATGGGTTCCCGTCGCGATCGATCGAGGCGGAGACGATGGAAGGGGTGATGCGGTGCGTGTTCGACGCGTCGGCGGACGTGGCGGGATTGGCGATGAAGTGCGCGACGGTCATCGCGGGGAGAGGGACGGGAGAGGCGGCGCGCGAGGCGGCGGAGACGCTGTGCGCGCGGGCGGGTGGGAGAGACGCGGAGACGCGAGATGCGGCGTGCGTGTGTCTGAAGACGATGATGGTGGATATTGGAACGTTCGGAGAGGAGGCGATGCGTGGGATGGTGGAGACGTGCGCGCCGGCGTTGGCGGCCCGCGTGGAGACGGCGGCGAGGGAGGGGGCGAGCGCGGACGAGACGAACACGGCGGCGGAGGCGGTGGATGTGCTTCACTCGATGGCGACGGCGATGCATGCGGCGCACATCAGTTTGAGCGAGGAACATCGTGAGTTGCTTCTGGGGACGCTGTTGAGACATCTCGAACACGGCAAGTCTGGCACGCGGAAGCGGGCGGCGCAGTGCGCGGCGCTCTTGGCGGCGCGAACGGATGGCGACGCGTTGAGTCGAACGATGAAGGCGGTGATGGGGTTGTTGGAGGAGAATATTTCGAGCGGAGGGAAGAGTGCGTTGTATTCGTTCATCCTTGGAGCCACCGCGCGCGCGTGTGGATATCGGTTTCGAGACTGCGCCGAGGATTCGTTGGCTCTCTTGCTCAAAGTGTGCGAATCTTCGTCGGAAGAATACGACGAAGATACCATCGACAACATCGAAAGCGCACTGCAGGCGATGGAAGGCATCATCACGTCGTGTCATTCAAGCGTCCAGGATGCGCAGAAGACGGCGTCGCGTGTCGATTTGGCGCTCAAATTCTTGTCGTACGACCCGAATTTCGACGACGACGACGAACCGGAAGAGATGGAAACGTGCGATGGTGACGACGACGAGGAGGATGAATACAGTGATGATGAAGATTACGACGATGATGATGACGAGAGTTGGAAGGTCAGGCGCGCCGCTGCGAAAGTTTTGAGCTCCATCGTGAGCACCGCGTCTGAAGCGACGTTGACCGAACATTACGACGCCGTCACGTCAAAGCTCTTGTTGCGCACAAAAGATCGCGAAGCGAGCGTTCAGCTCGACATTTTTGCGGTCCTGGGTGACATCGTGCGAGTGAGCGGTAGATTTCTCGAGAACGACCCCGATTCGAGCATGGGTGCAAAGATGCGCGCGTCCACGGCGGAAATCGTACCAGTCATCGCTCGAGAATCGACGTCGAAATCGGCCAAGACGCAGGTCGCGGCGTTCACGCTTCTCAGCTCGCTCGCCGCGGTGTTTCCGGAAATTGTGTCTGATATTACCGATGAACAAAGCCTGAGCGAGCTCATGACCGCCGTCGAGCGCTGCATCGGCGACAAGGCGTGCGGAAGCGCGGCTCGCATCGAGGCGCTCACGTTTGTCTCGAGCGTTTGCAAGTCGAAGGATTTGGCCGTGATGGACCCGTTCGTGCCGAACCTTCTACCAGTGATTTTTACTGCGTGTGCTGACAAGTATTACAAACTTGTCACGGCTGCGTTGTATTCTTGCGCTTCCGCGGTGGCGCTGTTGAAGAGAGACGCATCGGCGAGCGCCGAACACGCGAGCTTGATCAAGCCGTTGCTTGACGCAGTCCTCACCAAGCTCGCCGCCGTGGACGAAGATCAGGACGTAAAAGAGGCCGCCATTCATGCGTGTGCGGTCATTTTGGCGCATTTGAATCAACACGTGAACAACCAGGATCAATCTCGAGCGCTCGGTTTATTGCTCGAGCGCTCACGCAACGAGACGAACCGTCTCTCGGCGGTGCGCGCGTACTTGATGATCGCTTCATCGTCGAACCCCATGGATTTATCCGCAGTCGTCACGTCCGTGACGCACGAGTTAACGACGTTTCTGCGCAAGTCGAACAAATCTCTGCGCGAGAGCTCCCTCGCGTGTCTCAGCGCGCTCGTTTCGTTGCACCGCTCCGCGTTGCAAGATCCCGACGTCGTACCAGTGGTCACGGAAGCGTCCGCATTATTGAACGAGGAGGACTTGCACTTAGCCACGCTTTCTATTCGTTTGCTGTCGACCATCATCGAGGCGGCGAAGGATTTCCCAAACGCCGCGGAAGAGTCCGCGACGACGACGGTTCCGCTTGCACTCAAGCTCGCGCGGTCGCCGTTGGTGCAAAGACAGACGTTGAAGTCGCTTCAAGATTTGTACAAAAACTTCGTCCTCTCGAACGTCGTCTCGTTCAAGGCGCTCTTTGACGCGTTATCGGACACCAAAGACATTCAATCCGTCGATAGTCAATTCGTGGCGCACAGCTTGGCCAAGTGCGTCGCCGCGGCGTGCTTGGCCGCCGGAGAGGACACCGCCGAGGAGACGACGCGAGCCTTGTTGACCAAGCTCGCGCGAGTCACGGGCATCGAAGCCGTGTACACGCTTCTCTGCATCGGTGAGATTGGGCGATTGACAAACTTGTCCGCGAACACGGAACTGGAGAAGATACTTCTCTCTACGTTTGACAGCGAGCTCGAAGACGTAAAGGGCGCCGCTGCGTTGGCGCTCGGCCGAGTCGCCGTGGGTAATCGCGACAAGTATCTGCCCCTCATCATTTCGGCCCTCGACAGCGATGCGGTCGAACATCAATACTCTCTCCTTCAGGCGCTCAGAGAAATAATCGTGGTGGGCAACTTGAGCGACGAGGAAACGAAGAGAGTGTTGGCGATTCTGTACGGCACCGCGAGCTCGCGCGAAGAGGGCGTCAGAAACGTCGTCGCCGAATGTCTCGGCAGACTCGCGGCGTCGGATCCGAGCAAGTTCGTTCAAGACATTCATGAAAAGCTTTCGCAGAGCGCATCACCGCTCGAGAAGGCGACGCTCGTGTCAGCCATCAAGTTCATGGTCATCGCGAGCGAGAGGGGAGCCCTCACGAAGATTCGAGGCGAGCTGCGCCTTCACGAGTGTCTGAGCGCCATGTCGGACGAAGACGTGAACGTGCGAACGGCTGTCATCAAAACATTGAACGAGATAGTGCATCGCGAAAACACCCTCATCAAGCCAGTTTTAGCCAACATGCTTCCGACGCTTCTCGGTCAGACGGCCATCGTCGCCGAACTCGTTCGAGTCATCGATCTCGGCGCGTTCAAGCACACTGTCGACGACGGTTTGGAGTGTCGAAAGTCTGCATTTGAGTGCGTGAACACCGTGCTCGATTCGTGCGGCGCTCTGGTACGCGCCAATGACGTCGTGACGGCGCTCATCGGCGGTTTGAGAGATCATTACGACGTCAAAATGCTCGCACACGCCGCGTTGCGCAAACTGAGCGACGGTGTCGCCCCAAACTCGGTCGATGCCGTCCTCACCAACCTGGTCTTCATCTGCGAGCCGTTAGAGAAGACGCTCACCGCGCGAATGAAACGCGACGCCGTCCAACAAGAGATTGATCGTAACAACGACATGCTTCGAAGCGCCTTACGAGTGGTGTCGTCCATCAACCAACACGCCGCGAGCAAGGGCGTCGCTGAGTGGAACGTGTTCAACGACGAAGTCATTCTCGCCAGAGAACATCTCGTCGACATGTATAAAGCCTTATGAGCTCCGCGCGCGCGACGAGTCTGGAACGCGTTCATTTTGAAAAGTTTCGTTTACAAAGAATGTTTTTCGCCTAGCCTTGAATGATTGAATATGTAAATTTTAGTACCGCCGCGTTTCGGCGTCGTTCATGTCCTCGTACATCAGTTCGCGCTCGAAATCCATCGCCTCGTCGATGCGTTCGCCTTGGTGCAACATGGCCTCCGCCTTTTCGCTCACGCCGAGCGAACGCATGGAATCTTCGCTGTACTTGTCCCAACACCACGACGCCAATTGGAGTTCGTAGCGCAAACGCGCGCGATCGGCAGCCTCGCGCATCGCCAAGTACGCCGACGTCTTGCCGCCGCTCAACTCAATTTCGAGCGCCAAGTCGGCGATAGCCTGTCGAGGGGGAAAAAACAATCGTCAGTGTCGCGTTCGCGCGCGCGTCGAACGAGCATCCGTCCTTCCGTGTGTCTCGATCGCTCTTCTTCTCGTGTGGCTACGGAAATGGATGGCGCAGTTTTGTCCGCATGTTTTGCGACTCGGTGTTCCACAATGCGTTTCTCGTCATCGCCACGAAGAGGCGTCGCTCGCTCGCTCGCTCGCTCGCTCGCTCGCGTCGTCGCGTCGCACCTGTTGAATCGCAGGAAGTCTCTGTCCGTGCGTCTGCGCGCTCTCACATCGCTCCATCTTACGCTCGCGCGCGCGTTCAGCCACCTCGAGCACCAAACAAAACTCATTATCCGTCTTATGCTTGACGTACCCCATCAAGTCAAAGTACTCGCCGTCTCGAAAACTAAAATCCGAGGGTTCGTTGAGGTGCATGCGTTGCACCTTTTCCAACATCGTCCCCGGCGCCGCGTTCACCTCCTTATACTGCGGTTCCAACCAATCACCCTCATCTTCGAACGGCCACTGTCCGGCATCCGTGATGATATCATCCGGCGACTGCGTCCCGACGCCTCCGACGCCTCCGCCGCCCTCGCCGCGCCCTCGCGCGCCGCCGCGTCCGTCGACGAAATCATCTCTCAAATACGCATCCAACGTCTCCATCGGCGACGACGACGACACAGACGCGGACGACATCATCATCCCACTCCCGACGCTCACGTCTTCCCACCCATCTCTCGCGTCGTCCTCCTCGTCGTCGACGTCCCGTCCCGTCGCCCGCGCGCGCGCGTCTCGCCCCCCCGCCCCCCCGCGCCCCCCCGCGTCGACGCTCGCCGCCCGTCGACGCATCCGTCGCGCCGCATCCGCCCGTCGTTTCACCGCGCTCGCGCGCTCGACCGCATCCGCCGTCGTCGAGTTCGTCGCGCACGCCGACGTGCGCGCCTTCCCATCCACGGGTCGCCCCGCGCGGCGGCGCACCGACGCGCGCGGGACGAACGACGTCGCGTCGTCGTCCCCGCGGCGTCGCACGCGCGAGACGCGCGAGGGGACGACGGGGACGCGGGCGCACACCGCGCGAGACATCGTCCGTCGATGCGGTCGATCGATCCTCGCGAGCGTTCGCGCGTCCGTCCGTCCGTCGTCGTGTGTCGGGCGCGCCCGTCTCGCGGCGTCGGCGTCGGCGCGACCGAGAGTGGCACACAAAACACACATAGTTTGTGAGTCGTGAACGCTCGAGTCCTCGAAAAGTGTCCAGCCTCACTGGGGGACAGTCGCACAAAAACACAGGTTTAGTCGGTTCCCTATTCCCTAATCCCTAAAGTAGTCGGTTTCGACAATTAATAAGGCGTTCGAGTCGTGAACGCTCGAGTCCTCGAAAAGTGTCCAGCCTCACTGGGGGGGATTTCGCACAAAAACATGGTTTGTGACGGTTTAGTCGGTTCCCTAAAGTAGTGGGTTTCGACAATTAAGGCGTTCGAGTCGTGAACGCTCGAGTCCTCGAAAAGTGTCCAGCCTCACTGGGGGGGATTTCGCACAAAAACACAACAAAAACACAGGTTTGTGACGTTCGAGTCGTGAACGCTCGAGTCCTCGAAAAGTGTCCAGCCTCACCTCGGATTGATGATGATGCCCGGCGCCGACCGACGACGTCCCGGGCCGACGCGCGAGACGGCGACGGGACCGGACCGACGGGGACCGGCGCGGCGCGAACCGACCGCGTCTCGTGCGTCGACATGTCGTCTCGGATCGGTGCGGGGGCGCGCGCGGTGACGTCGAGCGCGGCGAGACAGGCGGAGGCGTTCGCGGAACTGTGCGGCGGCGCATCCTTTTCGCGTCGAGACGCCGCGCGCGGGGCGGTGGGCGCGCAGATCGGGAGGCGTGGGGTGGACGCGCGCGGTGGTGGTGGGGGTGACGCGCGCGCGGGGAGAGGGCGAGGGCGGGGAGGTGGTGGTGGTGGCGACGAGGAGGAGAGCGACGAGAGCGACGACGAGAGCGACGACGAGAGCGACGACGACGCGCGCGCGTCTGGGGGTGATGCGGTGACGTCGTGGTCGCCTCTGACGGATGAAGAGGCGAATGTGATGCGTAAACAGTTGCGCGTGCGCGTGCAAGGGGCGGATGGGGCGTGTCCGGCGCCGTTACAGGGGTTCGAAGAGCTTCACGAGAGGTACAAGTGCGGCGGTCGACTCGTCGAGCGGTTGCTTGAGGCGAATTTCAAGGTTCCCACCCCGATTCAGCGCCAAGCGGTGCCGATTTTGTGTGGTGGGAACGAACTGCTCGCCATCGCGCCGACCGGTAGTGGTAAAACGCTCGCATTTCTGCTTCCGATCATCATGAAGTTGAAGAAACACGAAGAGGGTGGTCCGCGCGCGCTCCTGTTGGCACCCACGAAGGAGCTCGCGGGACAATCCGCGCGTATTTTGCGCATTTTATCTCGAGGTGTGAGCGGATTAAAGTCGTGTTTACTCACGAAAGCCACGGCTGGGAACGATTTTAGCAAGGTTGACGTTCTCGTCGCGACGCCGATGCGTCTCAAAATTTTACTTCAACACGAAAAGATTGATTTGTCCAAGGTGCTGTATCTCGTGTTGGACGAAGCCGACAAGTTGTTCGAGATGGGATTCGTTGAACAAATCGATGCCGTCGTGGCAGCGTGCAATCATCAAGAAGTGACTCGAGCTTTATTCAGCGCGACGCTTCCGGAGAAGGTGGAAGAACTGGCGCGTAGCGTCATGGCGCGCCCGATGCGACTCACCGTCGGCGAGCGCAACAGCGCTTCGAGTACAATAGCGCAGCGAATGTTGTTTTGTGGACACGAGGCTGGTAAGCTCCTCGCGCTGCGTCAAATTATTCGTGAAGGCATCAAACCGCCCGTCATCATATTCACGCAGTCCAAGGATCGCGCCAAGCAGCTCGCGAAAGAGCTCGCTGGAGATGGTTTACACATCGGTTTGATTCACGCCGAAATGTCCGACTCCAAGCGGGAGGAGCAAGTCGATCGGTTCCGCATGGGAGAGACGTGGGTGCTCATCGCGACCGACTTGATGGCGAGAGGCATGGACTTTGTCGGCGTTTCAACCGTCATCAACTTTGATTTTCCTGGATCACCCACGAGCTACATTCATCGCATCGGACGAAGCGGTCGTGCGGGTCGACCGGGCTCTGCGATCACGTTTTTCACGGAGGAAGACGCTCAAAGAGGTGATCTGAGACCGATTGCAAACGTGATGAAAAATAGCGGCTGCGAAGTCCCGGAATGGATGTTAAATCATACCGGAGAGAAGGGCATGAAGCGTCGCAAACGCAAAGATGGTAAGGAGGATAATCCGAGACGTGCGCCACTTGACTTGCCGATGGGGGCGGATCCGAAGGTGTACAAGCCCGATAAAAAGAAGCGTAAAATCAAGCGCGCGCCGAAGAAGGACGACGCAGAGGCGATGCCGCCACTTCCGAAGAAGTGGAAAGGAAAGAAAAAGTCGAGCAACAAGTAATTTGATAGTGATGCGTCTTGTTGTCGACAACATTAGTAGTTTCTTTACTCACTATCTACTCACCACGCGACTCGCTTCACTAATCGCTTCAAAGCCGAGCCGCTCCCCGGCGCGCCGCTGGCCTCACTCCGAGGCGACCGACGATGGGGTGCGCGCCGTCCACACCGCAACCGCGACGCACCCCGGCGAAAACAAAGACGGAATCTCGGGAGAACGCGTGGAAGGCGACGGGAATCGTGGCTCTGCGAGACTCCAATTTGCGCGAGTTGCCCGACAAGTTGTTCGATGGTGACGGTGAATTCGCGCTGAAACTGCGCAACGTGGACGCGACGAACAATAAAATCAAGCACATTCCCAGAGAGATTGGAAACTGCGTGAACATCGCGCGTCTCGTGCTCGCGTCGAACCTCATAGAATCGCTCCCGGAGGAGATGGGAACGCTGACAAAGCTCAAGACGCTCGTGCTGGACAACAACAGAATCAGCTCTCTTCCAGATTCCATCGGATCTCTCAAGGCTTTGATGACGCTGAGCGCGTGCGAGTGTGAGCTGACGACGTTACCCACCACCCTCTCCACCTGCCCGTCGCTCACCACGGTGAAATTCTCGAAGAATACATCGCTCGACTCGAGCGCGCTCGACGCGCTCGCCGATTGCGAGCGACTGGAAGAAATCGACCTGAGCTCGTGCGCCTTGACCGTCGTGCCGGCCTCCGTTGGAAGGTTGAAACGACTCAAAAAGTTAAACATAGAGAACAACGTCGGCGTGCACACGATCCCGAGCGATGTGTTCAAGTCGTGCGAGGCGCTCACAAAGCTCACCGCGTACGGAACCTCCGTGAGAAACGTCGAATACACCGATGGCTACGACACGTACGTCGAGAGAGTGAAGATGCGCCACGGGAAAATCATTTCTGGAAACTCGATGATCGTAGACGAGCGACGGGGCTTGGATTACGGGTTTGATCACACCGCGTCGTGACGACGCGTTAGTCGGTTGTTGTTTTAGTACGGAGTAGTTAGTTCCACGTCCTCAGTCGCGCGCGCGACGCTCGCCTCGCGCCGTCGATGGGCGCGCAGAATCATGCGTTCGTGAAATTGCTCATCCTGGCGCGCGTCGTGTTCGCGTTCACGTCGGGATACGTGCATCCAGACGAGTGGTTTCAGTCGAACGAAGTCACGGCCAGAGATGTCTTCGGCGTTGACACCGTGATACCGTGGGAATTCTCGAGCGAGGCGCCCGCGCGATCGATCATCGGCGCGTACGCGAGCAGCGGCGCGGCGTATCTCGTCGCGCGGATGATGGGAACGGGTGTGAACGGGTGGGTGGTGGTGTTCGCGCCTCGGTTAGTACTCTGTGCGTGTTCGTTTGTGGTCGATCTCGCGGTGATCGAGTGCGCGCGAGCCGTGAACGCGAACGTGGACGAGGCGAACGTTTTGTTTGCGTCGTCTTGGGTGACGCTCGTGCTGCTCGTGCGACCGTTTAGTAATACGGTGGAGACATTCGCGGTGGCGGCGTGCGTGCTCGTCGCGTTGAGAAACGAAGGTCTGCACGATGTCACGAGATGCCTCTTAGTCGGTCTCGTTGGAATGATTGCTGTGTTTATTAGAGTGACGAGTGCGGCGTTCATCGCGCCCTGGGCGTGGTTTGTGGTTGTGCGAGCGGGACGAGCGTCGCTCGCTCGCGCGGCGACGGGCGCGACGAGCGGGATAGCAGCCGCTGCTCTCACCGCGTGCGCTTGCGTCGCCGTGGATACGATATATTTCAATAGAACTCGAGTTGGGGATGTGAACGTGACTTTACCGATGCGTTGGGTGATAACCCCTCTGAATTGGTTTAGATATAACATCGACACGGATAACCTGTCGCAGCACGGCTTACATCCGAGATATTTACACGCGCTCGTCAACGGTCCAATCATGTTCGTGCACTTGTGGATCATCTGTCTTTGGCGAGGTTTGCGAGGGAAATCGGTTGTGGAGAAGTCTACGCACCGAACGGCGTTCGTCGTTCGCACGCTCTGGGCGAGCGTCGCGTTACCGCTGGTCGTACTGTCTCTCGCGCCTCATCAAGAACCCAGATTTTTGACGCCGTTGATTGTGCCGTTGTGTGCGCTCGGAGCGCTTCACTGTAAACACGCGTCTCCGTCTCGTCGACGACGATTGTTCTCGCTGTGGATCGCGGTCAACGCGATTCTCGCGTGTCTTTTCGGCGTGTTACACCAAGGCGGGGTGGTGCCTTCAATCAGAGCGGTGTCGGAACAGATCGACGCGACCGATCACAGCCCACGGGCCGTGCACGCGATGTTTTGGAAGACGTACATGCCCCCGAGGTCGGTGTTGGCGCAATCGCGCGATTCACAGAGTCGAGTTTTGATTACGGATTTATCGGGAGCGAGCGCCGTCGCCGTCCGCGAAATCCTCTTAGAATCCACCCTTCCTCGCGTGTGTGCCGTTGACGACGCATCCTGTCGAGTCGGCGACCAGTCCACCGTGATCCTCGTCGCTCCTCCACTCGCGGTGGAGCGATTTCGCCGCGACGTATCCGACGCGTTGACGCTCACCGAGCGTTTCGAGCGTTTCCCGCACCTCTCTCTCGATCACCTCGACGACGCCATCGACGGCATCAAGGCTGCCGACGATCTCCCCGGACGCATCGACGTCCTCATTCGTTCTCTCACACTCACCGCGTTCGTCGTCGAGCGCGTCGATTAGCCATAGCTTTGTCGTAGATAGACCGACGTCATACTGAACCATCGACCAAGGCTAGAAAACGATATCACTCGACGCGTCCGCGACGCGTTCCCGCGACACCGCCGCGCGCGGGACGAGCGCGAGCGCTCGCCAGGTAGGCCGCTCGAGAGACGCACCGCGTCTTGAAGCGTGCGATCGCGCGTCGGGGGAAGGGTCCACGCACGACCGCGCGTCTCGACGGAAATCGGACGCGGAGGAATCAAAACGGTCGTTCGAATTCTTTCGACCGTTCGACGACCGACGACGCGTTCTCCGAAGCTCGGGCGAGGATCGGGCGGTGAGCGAAGAAATCGTCACTGAAATCACGCGATCGAAGAGCGCGCGCGATGGTGAAAGCGAAGGGCGGCGCGAAAACGGCGATCAAGTCGACGGAGTTGGATGTCAGCGGCGAAGGCACCGTCCGCGCGTGCGCGGATAAGGCGCTCAAAATGCTGCAAGAGGGACAGGTGGATAAAGTGACGCTCGTAGGCGTTGGTTTACAGGTGAACAAAGCCGTCGCCGCCGTGGAACTCGTGAAGAAGAAGATTGCGGGAGTGCATCAGTGCACGACGTACGCGCCGGTGCAGACGAAGAACACGAAAGCGACGCAGATCCGCATCGATTTGGCGATGGAGAGCGCGGTTTTGGACGTCAAAGCGCCCGGATATCAGTCGCCAGAATCTAAAACACCGTCGCCTAGGAAGCGAAAGGCTACGAAGAGCGACGCGCAGGCGACGTTGCCGATGAAGAAGAAAGTCGCGCACGCCTTCAACGAGGCGAGTCGGCGACAAGAGAGAACGAAAAATGCGGTCCCATCAGCGTAATATGATGGACGCGCGTGGTGGTCTTTTCTTCAGGGCGTTCGCGTCTTTTTTCGAAGAGAGCGGCGCTTTACCCGACACGTACTTTTAATAGAAACCCAGCCGGGCTAACATGTAATACAAAAAAGCAGAGCAAGTCAAAACGAAGATTGGCCAAAACAAAAATACGTAGGTAAAACTAACAAATTCTAGCGTGCATATCAACGAGATGAGCGGTGTCTTGCTGACGGAGTTAGTGCTGAGTCCACTCGATCGTTTTCAGATCGATACCTTCCTGGACCATCTCCCAGAGAGGCGACATTTCGCGAAGCTTTTCCACTTGTCGCACCGTCGCCTCGATGGCTCTGTCAACCTCTTCTTCGGTGGTGAAGCGACCCAACCCGTATCTGACGGACGTGTGCGCCATTTCTTCGTTCACGCCGAGGGCACGGAGGACGTACGACGGTTCCAGACTGGCGCTCGTGCACGCGCTCCCGCTGCTCACCGCAATCTCCTTGAGTCCCATCAACATGGACTCGCCTTCGACGTACGCGAACGACATGTTCACGTTACCCTGATACCGAGCGTCACGATCGCCGTTCAACTGCGTGTGTTCGACGCGAGATTCGATCCCTTCGATCAATCGCTTCGCCAAGCGCCTGACGTGCGCTTCGTCGTGTTCCAGCTCTTCCTGCGCCACTCGAGCGGCTTCACCTATGCCCACGATGAGAGGCGTCGGGAGGGTTCCCGAACGCAAACCTCTTTCTTGTCCACCACCATTGATGATGGGTTCCATTCGAACTCGCGGACGTCGACGAACGTACAGGGCGCCGATGCCCTTGGGGCCGTAAAACTTGTGGCCGCTGATGGACATCAAATCGACGTTCATCTCGTTGACATCGACGGGCACCTTGCCTAACGCTTGCGCGCCGTCGGTGTGAAAGAAAATCTTTCTCGATCGGCACAGCTCTCCGATTTCCTTCAAAGGCTGAATGACACCGATTTCGTTGTTCACCGCCATGACGGAGACGATGGCGGTGTCCTCGCGCATCGCCGCCTCGAGCTCCTTCAAATCCACCAACCCATTCTCTCGCACCGGAAGATACGTCACCTCGAACCCCTCGCGTTCGAGTTGTCTGCACGAATCCAACACGCATTTGTGCTCCGTGGTCGTCGTGATGATGTGCTTCTTTTTATCCCTGTAAAAGCGCGCCACCCCCTTGAGCGCCATGTTATTCGACTCCGTCGCCCCGCTCGTGAACACAATCTCCTTCGGATTCGCCCCGATGAGCGCCGCCAACTGCGCCCGCGCCCGTTCGATCGCATCCTCCGTCTCCCATCCGTACATGTGCGTTCTCGAGTGCGGATTCCCGTACTGCTCGGCGAAAAAAGGGAGCATGGCGTCGAGCACCCTCGGATCCAACGGCGTCGTCGCCTGCATGTCCAGATACAGCGGCCGTCCTCGCAGCGTCACCCCTTTCATCTCAAACTCCGGGTCGACGACACCACCACCACCACCTCTCGCGCTCGCGGCGACGCTCGCCGTCCCTCTCGCGCGCGTCGTCGTCCACGCGTCCCCGACGAGGGACGCCCCTCGTCCCACCCCGCTCGCGCTCACCGCGCCCGCGCGCGCGAGCGCCGCCACCGCGCGACGTCGCACCGACGACGCTAACATCTCCACCGACAAATCACGTCTCCTTCGACAAATCTCTCCGCGCGCGCGTCTCGACGCACCGTCTCGACGCGCGTCGTCCTTCGACGTCCCCGGTGGACGATCGACGGCGCGTTCGCGCGTGTTCGAGAATGTTCGAGAATGTTCCATAGTGTGGCCCATTGGCGAGTCATACACCGTCGATGAGTCCCGGTGCCGAGTGATCCCTTCTCGACGTTTCGAATTCTCCGAAAACGCGCGAAAAGACGACGAACGGACGAAACGATCGTCACAATCAGACGCACACACACGAGCGCGTACACGACACGCGCGAGGAATCGAACCGATACAACAGGTTCACCACACTTTACGAGTCACTCGAAGAGACTCACACACTTTACACGTACGGACGCGGCGACGGAGACGATGCTGCGCGTGATGACTGGACGACGAATCGGAGGCGCGCGCGCGCTGGACGCGGCGGCGGCGATGATGGATGCGATGTTCGACGACGTCGACGCGTTCGTCGGAGGAGGGAGAGGGACGAAGAGAGCGAACGATGTCGAGTGGAGGATGGAGCGACCGCGAGTGGAGGAGACGACGCGCGGGTTTTTGATCACGGCGAAGGCGCCGGGCGTCGGCGCCGCGGACGTCGCGGTGCGAGCGACGACGGACGCGCGCGGACGGGCGACGCTTCGCATCGAAGCCGGCGGTCGCGCGGTGACTGAACTCGGATTACCGACCAAGTACATCGATATGAGCGTGACGCCGAGGGCGTCGTGCATCGATGGTGTGCTTCGAATCGCCGTCTTGAAGAAATCGCCGGAGATTCTTCGGGTGCCCATTCGCTCGGCGGCGGACGAGACGCCGCGCGAGGAGGGAGACGAGCGCATGGAGACGGACGAGGACGAGAGTTCGATCACTCTGAGCGTTCCGGGTTTCAGCGCTCGCGATATCTCGGTGGCTTTGCACAAGCCCGACGATTGTCTCGTCGTCGAGGGCGCGTCCAAGACGTTTGGAAACTTCAAGAAGACGTTCAGAAACCTTCCGCCGGAGCTTCAACTCAAACACATCACCGCCACCGTCGCTCACGGTCTGCTGAGCATCAAGATGGAAGATCCGACCGCGATCGAACCCATGGATATCATCGTGTCGAACGTGGCGCCGCGCGACGAGGACGTCGCCTCGAATGAGAAACTCGTCACGTTACTGAGACGCTCCGTCCCGGGCGTGTCCGCCGACAAGGTGACGTGCGCGCTCAAGGCGGATCGAACGCTGCGCGTGGACGTCAGAACCGATCACAGTCGCGCGTCAGTTTCCATCAACGTGCCGAAAAACTTGGATTTTTCTACCCTCGAGGCGAGATGCGTCGACGGTATCCTCACCGTCACGTGCGAGCGCGACGCATCGGCCGCCGGCGCTCACACGGTGGACATCGAAGTCTCGGGCGAACGACCCGCCTCGTTCATCGACGCCGTTCCGGTCGAACATGACGCACCATCCGGCGAATTACCGACGACCGAAGCGCTCGAGGCGATCGATTACGACGGCAAGGTTGAGGACGTCGCCGAGCGATGACGCGGCTCACGAGCGCGAAACGCGCGGCGTGACGCGCGCGAACATACGAACATATGACACTACTTTTGTAACGCAACGATACACTACACACGCACACGCAAAGTCTCGTGCACATCGCGTCCGTTTATCTTCGTGCTCGTTTTTCCCTGACGACGACGCGTTCGCATCGACATCATTCGTCGCGTCGGCGTCTCGAGCTCGAGCGAAAGAGTTTTCTGATGCTGACGTCGCCCGTGCCGCGTGCCTCACACGCGCCCACGCGTCTTCGCGCGCGTTACGAGCGTATCGAATCGCGTGCGAATGTACGCCGCGTCTTTCCGCGCGGTCAAGACGCCCGCGCGGGCGTCGCGCGAGTCGTCGAACGCGCGCTCGGGGACGACGTATCGTCGACGCGTGGAGTGCGCGTCGGTGGCGACACGTCGTGCGCGCGCGCGACGGGCGGCTCCGACGCGCGTGGAGGAGGAATGTTCGCGCGCGAGGCGTCGTCGAGCGCCGCGCGCGGCGTCGGACGCGGACGCGGGCGAGCGCGAGGGAGGCGGGGACCTTGACGGCGCGGTGCTCAGAAACTTTTTGTTTCCGGCGCTCGCAGGTGCGCTCTTCGGTTGGGACATCGGGATCTCGTCAGGGGCGTTGGAAAATATTACGACGAGCGCGGCGAACGGAGGCGACGGTTTCGCGTTGTCGAGCATACAGTCTGGACAATTCGTGAGCGCTTCGCTGTTCGGCGCGCTGACGGCGAGCGCGGCGGCGGGCGCGGGTCTCGGAGATCGACTCGGCTCGAGAAAGGAGCTCGCTCTCGCGGCCACCTTGTACATGACCGGAAGTGTCGCCGCGAGCGTCGCTCCTGGCTTTGAACTCTTAGTTTTGGCGAAATTGATTTACGGTTTAGGCATCGGTTTCGCGATGCATAGCGCGCCGGTGTACATCGCGGAGACGGCGCCCAGTTCATTGCGTGGAAGCCTCATTTCGTTGAAGGAGGGATTCATCGTGGGTGGAATTCTTCTCGGGTATTTGGCGAGCGAAGGTCTCATCACGTCGGACGGGGCGTGGAGACAGCTATCTCTCGAGGCGACGCCTCTGATTGGCATCCTTTTGGCCGGGTCGCTGTGGTTACCGGATTCGCCGAGATGGATAGCTTCGAGGGGAGGAGACAACGAGAAAACGAGAGAAGATGCGCGTGATGCGCTAGTTCGAATTAGAGAAGCGAAGACGGAGACCGATTTGGTGAAGGTAGACGATGAGTTGGGAGACATTTTCGCGGCGGCGACAACCTCGGACGCGAAGAACGCTGGAGGAGTGATGAAGTTGTTTGACGTCAAGTATCTTCGTCCGCTGTACATTGGACTTTCTGTTGTGTTATTTCAGCAGTTTACCGGTCAACCGAGCGTTCTTTACTACGCGACACAAACTTTCGAAGCCGCCGGCTGGAGCGTCGAAGACGCGGCCAACGTTTCCGTCATTCTCGGCGTATGGAAACTTTTCATGACTGGGATCGCCGTCTTCAAAGTGGACAGCTTAGGTCGACGGCCTCTGTTGTTGGGTGGCGTGAGTATTATCACCGCCTGTCTGTTCGCTTTAGCCGCGCTGAACACTCCCGGAGAAACACAAACGGTGCTTCAAGCGCAAGCGTCCGTGGCCGCCATCTTTCTGTACGTCGGCGCGTACCAATTGAGCTTCGGACCGATCGCGTGGTTACTCGTTGGGGAAGTGTTCCCATCCAAAGTCAGATCCACCGCCGTCGGTTTGGCCACGCTGAGTAACTTTGGAAGCAACTTTTTGGTGTCGCTCTTCCTCCCGACGGTGCAAGAAACCGTCGGCTTGCGCGGCACCTACCTCGGATTCGCCTCCGTCGGCGTCTTGGCCCTGGCCTCCATTTACTTCACCGTCATTGAGACGCGAGGGAAGACGCTGGAAGAGATTGAGATCGAGTTGATGGAGCGATAGAACACATTCGCCGCTCGCGTGTAACACTAGCCGCACTCGCCGCCTCTCATGCGCGCCTCCGTCGGTCGTCGTCTCGCGCGCGCGCTCGCGTCACGCGCGACGACGACGACGACGGCTCATCCCGACGCGCGCGCGCGCGCCACCGCGCGCGCGTACGGGCAATTATCCGATCCGAACACGTTCGAACTGTTACAAGGTCCCGAGGGACGCGTCATCATCGACAAGTGCGTGTTCGCCTCCGTCACCGCGCGCGCGTCGTCGTCCGCGCCTTCGCTTTCTGACTCAACGTTCCGCGTCTCACCGCTCGCAGTTACGACGCGCGTGGATTCGCGATAAAGGGGGCGTATTGCGTCGGGAGCGTCTTCGCGTACGACGCGCTACACGCGGCGTGGTCGCCGACGCGCGCGCGGGACATCACCCCGGACACCTTGGCGGCGCTCGAGATCGTGGAACCGACGCCAGACTTACTCATCGTCGGTACCGGTCGCGCGATGGCGCCTCTGCGCGAGGACACGTTGACGTATTTGAAGGAAATTGGCGTGGCGGTGGACGCGTGCGACACCGTAAACGCGATGAGCACGTTCAACGTCCTCGTCGAGGAGGGACGATGCGTCGCGGCGGCGTTGTTGCCGGCCGGTCACGAGGAGAGGGGTGATGATGATGATGATGCGTGATACGTAGGGCATAGCACAGGAATAGCACAGGAATAGCGTAATCAATCAATGTATTGTACAACAGACATTCGGCGACGTACGACGCGCGAACGCGAACGCGCGAGACTCGTCGCGAGACTCGCGTCTGCGCGGAAAACGAAGGAAAGAAATCACGAAACGCGTCAGTCTCGGTGTCTCTCGCACTGTTCGAATCGTCGAGACGACGCGAGCGCGCGTCCCGAAGTGACACCAAAAAGTGCACGCGTGCGCGAAAAATAAAAGAAATGTAGCCTCGAGGCACATCGCGACCGACCGAGTCGATTCGTCGTCGACACGATGTTTGACGAGGAAAGGCTCCGACGTGTTTCTCGGAGGTGTCCTAAAAATATCCATCTTTAGTGTAGCGAGGTTGAAAAACCGCTCTCCGCGACGGGAGCGTGGGAGCGGGGGTAAACTCGCAGTGGCGGCGCGAACGATGCGTGTGGCCACGCACCTCGCGATGCGAGCCGTCGCGAGGATTATACCTCTCGGACGGTCGTCGCGTTCGATGATGACGCTCCCGCGCGCTCGGCGCTCACCTCGCGCGCGGGAGTGTGCCGGGATGAGCTCGTGCGGGGAAAACCTGGGAGGAAAAGGTACGGTGCGACGCGCGAGCGCGCGAACGCGGTTGTTACAAACGATACACTACCCGAGGGCGTCCTCTTCCGCCGCGATCATGTTTTCGTGAGACTGCTCGCTCTTGCGTCGCTTGGACTCGCGCCCGCTCTTCTTTGCGTCGCCCGCGTCGTCCGCGGCGGCGGCGGGCGCCTTGTATTTGGAGCGAAAGAGCTTGAGCTTTTTGTCAATCTCCTTCACGACAGCTTCGTCCGGTTCGACGCCCTCTTCGATGTGGGATTCGATTTCATCTAAGATTTCTTTGAGCGCAGGCCCCTTCGGCGCGGGCGTCGTGCCGCGAGAGCCGACAGATTCGCAATAGTTGACGAGGTCAGCGGCGTTCGCCCCTCGCGCGGCTCTCCTGAGCGCGCACAGCGCGATTTGCCCCGGAGGTCTCACCAGCGGCACATCCGTGAGCATCAACGAATCGATCAATTCTAAAGCTATTTTACGACACTCGACGAGTTGTTTCGCCGTCACTTTACACGCGCCGTCCTCCACGTCTCGAAGAAACCCCTCGAGCGGTCGAGTCGCGCCGTAACACACCAACTGAAATTTCAAACCCGATAAAAACGTCACCTCCGCGGCTAACACGCGCGCCGGATCCTCTCGAACGCCCTTGCAGAACTCATCCGCGCTGATGTAGCTCTCCTCCACCTTGCACGCCACGTAAATGCTCGTCAACATGATAATCTTTAAACTGTGCGCCGCGACGCCGTGCACCAACGCAAACCTTTTGAAGAGCATGACGGCTGTGTTCTTCACCTTTCGCGGCAGCGAGAACGCCACGCATATGGACTGAATCTTGTGTTCGTGATAGCGCAATATCTGCGTCTCCTCCTCCAGCGTCAGCCCGTCCGTCTCCACCGAAGATGTGGATTCCGCGTTCGCACCAACGGCTGTTTTCAGCGTCGCCTCGCGCGCCTGCGCGCGCGCATCGCGCACGGCGTCGCGCGATTCGTACAACCAAAAGTTTTTCTGCGTCGACGTGGGATAATTCGACATGTCGGTCGTCCGTCGTCGACGTGTGCGGGACGCCTCATCTCTTCGATGAGACGAACCACTCGCGAGCGCCAGTCGACGATGCGCGCCATCTCGCGCGCCACCGTCGTCGCGCGCACTCGAAGCGATGGGACGCGCGATGTCGACGTCGCGCGCGCGCGGCGCGCCTCGAGCTCGACCCGCGCGGCGATGCGAGTGCGCGCGAAGTCTGAACAGGAAACGTCATCGTCTTCATCGGATGAGGGCGCGTTTCTCGCCGCCGGCGCCGCCATGGGCGTCCCGACGCTCGTGACCTTGGCGTATCCAACGTTCTTGGTGCGCGACGGACTCGGTCTCGAGTGCGCGACGCCGCTGTTCGGAGAGACGTTTGATTCGGTGAGCGCGGTGCAACACTTTAGTAACGCCTTCGGCACGGATGCCTTCTCTTTGATCGCGCTCACGGCGCTGTACACGCTTTCAGACGCGGCGAAAAATAATCGGTTAAACTCTGAGACGTATCAGCGCTTGGCGCTGTCGATGGTGTTATTTACGGGAAGTTTCGTCGTCGCGTTCGGCGGCGCGGCGGCGAGCGCAGAGGCGAGCGGCGCCGTCGGACCGAACGCCGCGACGTGCGCCGCGCTGGGAGCATCGTTCGCGCCGGCGTTCGTGACTTCATTCAAAGCGATTCGAGAGCACGGACCTGGACACGACGAGACGTGGGCGCGCGTGGCGAAGGATTTCCAAGAGGCGAAAAATTTCAGCGACAGAACCGAAAAAGGCGGCTACCTGGAATTATTTTACAAGGTTTCGTTTTGGACGAGTCTCGTCGTCGGCGGCTCGTTCGCGTTCAGCCCTCTCTCTCCACTCGCCATCGTCAACGAAATGGAACCGTCATCGCAATTGATTCAGCGCGCTTTCGGCTTGGCCACCGTGTTCCTCTTGGCGCCGAGCCAATACGTCCTCGTCGACGCCTCTCGCCGAGGTCGACTCGGCGGCGGTACCTTTAAAAAACTCAACCTCTCCATCGCCGCATCCATCGGCTTGATCGACTGGATGACCATCTACACCTTCCAAGCCGCCGCGGATCTCTCACCGACCGCGGCGGACATGGCCACCGCGAGCGGCGGCGTCTACAATTACGTCGGCGCGTTAGCCGTGAGCGCGTCCATTCTCGCCGTCTACCTCTACCAGGGTATCGCCGCGAAAAAGTAAAAACAAATTAGGTGAGGGAGCGTCCACGCGTTCCCTCACGCCTCGTCCACGCCGCGCGCATTTTTATTCATTCATTCATTCATTTCGCGACGTACAGTTAAAAATTCCCCAGAAAAGAAAAAACCGGTGGCCGTTGCGCCCGAGACGATCGACACTCCACCGCGCGCGCGAGGTCCCACCATGTCCTCCGCACACGCGCGTCGGCGCGCGCTCGGAATGATGTCGTCGTCTCGCGCGTTTGCGCGGGCGTTCGACGTCGCGCGCGGCGCGCGCGCGGCGACGACGACGGTGGCGACGATCGCACCAATCGGGCGCATCGGCACGTCGCGCGCGAACGCGCTCGCGCGCGCGACGACGAGCGCGAGGTACGATCATCGCGGGAATGTTCTTCGCGGCATCGGGGCGAGAGGCGCGGCGAGTGCGAGCACGGTGCCGCCGAAACCGACGCCCAATCGAGAGATGCGAGACGACTTTTTAAACGCGGCGAGCGCGCAGTACCTGGAGGCGATGGAGGATGAGTACAGGAAGGATCCGACGAGCGTGCACGAGTCGTGGGCGGCGTTGTTGAGACAGTTGGATTCGGGTCTCACCGGGGCGCAGGTGTCGGAGATGCACGACGCGATGGCGTCGGGCACGGCGCCCGTCGCGGTGGGGCGGCCGTTGGATATGCAGACGATTCAAGAGTCTATGCGGCTCATCATGTTGATTCGGGCGTATCAGATTAGTGGCCACAGCATCGCGAATCTCGATCCATTGGCGCTCGAAGAGCGAGACATGCCGATCTCTCTCGATCCCAGTCTGTACGGGTTCTCCGAGGACGACATGGACCGCGACTTTTTCATCGGGACGTGGAAGATGAAGGGGTTTCTCAGCGAGGAACGACCGGTGCAAACGTTGCGACAAATCCTCACGAGGCTCAAGGAAACGTATTGCGGCACGGTTGGGTATGAATACATGCACATACAGGACCGCGAGCAGTGTAACTGGCTTCGATCAAAGATTGAGACCGAGAGGAAGAAGCAGTATTCCCCCGAGCGTAAACAAATTATTTTGGACCGGTTGGCATGGGGCGAACTTTTCGAAAACTTTTTATCAAACAAATATAGCGCGGCGAAGAGATTTGGCTTGGAGGGATGTGAAAGTCTCGTGCCGGGCTTCAAAGAAGCGATAGATAAGGCGGCAGAGATGGGTGTTGAGGCGATTACCATCGGCATGCCGCATCGCGGTCGCTTAAACGTGCTCGCCAACGTGGTGCGCAAACCGCTGCAAACGATTTTCAACGAGTTCAAAGGTGGACCAAAACTCGTCGATGAGTTACCGAACGCAGATTCTACGTACACTGGATCCGGTGACGTCAAGTATCATCTCGGAACTTCATTCGATCGTCCAACGTTGCGCGGCGGACAAATTCACCTCTCCGTCGTGGCGAACCCGTCGCACTTGGAAGCGGTGAACACCGTGGTTACGGGTAAAACGCGCGCGAAGCAGTTTTATACGAAAGATCCCAACGGTGACCGATCCATGCCGATTTTACTTCACGGTGACGGTGCCTTCAGTGGCCAAGGTATTGTGTACGAAACGCTCGACATGAGCAAACTTCCGGAGTATAGCGTCGGAGGGACGTTGCACATTGTCGTCAATAACCAAGTCGCCTTTACGACTGATCCCAAGTATTCGCGCTCGAGTCCGTACTGCACGGATGTCGCGAAGGGTATGGAAGTGCCTGTATTCCACGTAAACGGCGACGACGTCGAGGCTGTCGCTTGGGTCATGGAACTCGCCACCGAGTGGAGAATGAAGTGGAAAACCGACGCCGTCGTCGACATCGTCTGCTACCGCAAGTACGGACATAATGAGATCGACGAACCCATGTTTACGCAGCCGCTCATGTATAAGGTTATTCAGCAGCATCCAAGCGTGTTGACTCAGTACAGCGCCAAGCTCGTCAACGAAGGCATCATCACGCCGGATGATTTCATCAACATGAAGGAAAAAATCACCTCCATCATGGAAAGAGAGTTTGAAGCGTCCAAGGATTACGTGCCGAAACAACGGGACTGGCTCGCGTCGCATTGGCAAGGATTCAAAAGTCCAGACCAGTTGTCGCGCATCGCAGACACTGGCCTTCCGTTAGAACATTTGAAAAACCTCGGCCATCTCATCACCGCGATACCGGCTGGCTTCACGCCGCATCGCGTCGTGAAGCGCGTGTACGAGAATCGTCGCGCCATGATCGACAAAGGTGAAGGGATAGACTGGGCCATGGGAGAAGCGTTGGCTTTTGCGTCTCTACTCGATGAAGGTAACCACGTTCGATTGTCTGGGCAAGACGTCGAGCGCGGGACTTTCTCCCATCGCCACGCGCTTATTCACGATCAAATCTCTGGTGAACGTCTCGTTCCTTTGCGGAACGTCTACAGCGGCAATCTCGGCCGAGGTCAAAACTTTTTCACCGTGAGCAACTCCTCCCTTTCCGAGTACGGCGTGTTGGGTTTCGAGCTCGGGTATTCCCTCGAGCATCCGAACTCTTTGATTCTCTGGGAGGCTCAATTTGGCGATTTCGCAAACACCGCGCAAGTGATCATCGATCAATTCATCAGCAGCGGCGAGGCAAAGTGGCTTCGACAAAGCGGTCTGACGCTGTTGTTGCCGCACGGTTACGATGGTCAAGGGCCGGAACACAGCAGCGCGCGTTTGGAACGTTTCTTACAGATGACGGATGAAGATGCGACGCAAATTCCCGACATGGCTATGGATCGTCGATTGCAACTTCAAGAGTGCAACTGGCAGATTTGCAACGTCACGACGCCGGCCAACTATTTCCACATGTTGCGACGTCAGGTTCACCGCGAGTTCCGCAAACCTCTCGTCGTCATGAGTCCGAAGAATCTTTTGCGTCATCCAAAGGCGGTATCAAAGCTCGCGGAGTTTGATAACAGCGACGACAACGATTCGCTGCAAGGCATTCGTTTCAAGCGCATGATCATGGATAAAACGTGCACTTCTCGAAGCATGGACCCTCCGGTCGAAGAAAAGGTCGAACGCGTCATCTTCTGCTCCGGCAAGGTGTATTACGATCTCGACGAAAGTCGAGAGGAGGCGTCGAAACTCGACACGGTGAAAATCTGTCGCGTCGAGCAGCTCGCCCCCTTCCCTTGGGATCTCGTCCAACGCGAGCTCAAGCGCTATCCGAACGCCGAAGTCGTCTGGTGCCAAGAAGAACCCATGAACATGGGCGCCTGGGGCCACATCGAACCGAGAATGCGCACCCTCTTCAAGCACCTCTCGCGTTCCGGCGAGACGCGATACGCCGGTCGTCGTCCCGCCGCGTCGCCCGCCACCGGGTACGCCGCCGTCCACGCCCAAGAGCAAGCGGCGCTCGTCAACGACGCCATCAACTAAACACGAACGCACGCTCGCACTTAAACGTCACACACGACACGAGGTCACACATGTAAATCTATTATACACGCGAAACGCGACGCGACGTCGACCCCTCTGGGTCGAATTCGTCCAACTTTCCCTTTCAATGATGTGACCCACTGATCCTTGAGTCACAAATCGTCGATGTGCCGACGTCATCCGAAGAGAGGTCAGGGGGAAATCCTCGCGAGGGACGTCGTTGTGGCGTCACACGCGCGCGCGCGGTCGACACTCGCGCGTTCGCACGACGTCGACGATGACGGTGATGACGGCCGCGGCGCGCACGACGCGCGTGGCGCACGGAGCGAGCGCGACGGGACGCGTGCACGCGCGAGTCGTGGCCCCGCGCGGCGGCGCCGTGGTGCGGGACACGATGCGACGCGCGGAGGCGCGAGGACGGCGCGCGGTCGCGCGCGCGGGCGCGATCGATGCGATCGGTGAGTTTGCGGATCGCGCGCAGGCGGTGACGGCGAACGCGCACGCGGCGTTCGTGACGTCGAAGGTGTTTGAAGTCGCGGACGCCGCGGCGGCGACGGCGGGGATAGACGTGAACGACGCGGAAGCGTTAAAGGCGGCCGGTATACAGAAGGGAGGATGGTTAGGTCCGATTACGGATGGTTTGGAGGCTGCGCTTGAGGGCATCGATAGCGTTTTGGACGGGAGAGTGCCGTACTCTTACGGTTTTTCCATCATCGCGTTGACGGTGCTTGTCAAGCTGGCGACGTTTCCGCTCTCCAAGAAGCAGGTGGAGAGCTCGATGCAGATGCAACAGATGCAACCGCGCATCAAGGAACTTCAAGCGATGTACGCGAACGATCCGGAGCGCTTGCAGATGGAGCAAGCGCGATTGTACAAGGAGGCGGGTTTCAACCCTTTGGCGGGTTGCTTGCCCGTCTTCGCCACGCTTCCCGTGTTTATCGGTTTGTACCGCGCTTTGAGCAACGCTGCGTCCGAGGGTTTGCTCACCGATGGTTTCTATTGGATCCCGTCTTTGGGTGGCCCGACCTCTATCGCTTCTCGTAACGCGGGAAGCGGTTTCGCCTGGCTCTGGCCATTCGTCGACGGCCATCCCCCTCTCGGATGGCACGACACCGCGTGCTACCTCGTGCTTCCGGTTTTGCTCGTCGCGTCGCAGTACGTGTCCCAGCAAATCATCAGCCCCCAACCGAAGACGGACGATCCTGCGCAGCAACAAAGCCAAGCCATTTTGAAGTTTCTTCCGCTCATGATTGGTTTCTTCTCTCTCAACGTTCCGGCTGGTCTCACCCTGTACTGGTTCGCGAACAACATCATCACGACCGCGCAGACGTTGATTCTTCGCAAGACGACGACGTTGCCGGAAGCTCCCGCTGCTGCCGCTGCTGGTCGCGGTGGTTCCAACGGCGCTGAGCCGGTTCGTGTTGAATACGTGCCGAAGTCGCAGAGAAGAAGCGGCGCTCAAATGCCGCCGAAGAGGCCGCCGCCCAAGGTTGAAGAGGTGAGCGATGCCGTCGCCGCCGAGTTTGCGGACTTTGATGATGGCCCTGCGAACGTCGTCGAAGTCGTGACTCCTGAAATCGTCGACGTTCCCGACGCTCCCCCTTCGAAGACTCCTCAAAACAACAGAAAATCGAGATCCAGCTCTCGCAGAAGACGTTCGCGCTAATTCGATATGTGTACAATCATGAGGCATCTATATGATGAAATGCAATGAAAAAAATTCAAGTTGATTCTTCAGTACAAGTAGTGTTACAACATCTTCGCGTCGAGTCCAGCGCGAGTGATTTCCTCTTCCGTATAATTTGAGGCAGGGAAATTCGTCACCGCCTTTGATCCGCGGAAATAAATCGACGCACAGTCGTACGCCATCGCGGCATCTTTTTCCGAGTCGAACGTTCCGAGGTACAAATAGCGGTCATTCAAGACGCGACCGATGCGTGATTCCCACTTTCCTTTGGAATTTTTGCCCTTGTGACTCGTCACGCCTCTGAAGGCGGATACTCCTCGAGAAAATCCCGACGACCGTCGCCGAATCTCTGACACCCAATCTGTGCAGCTATATTCTTGCATCCTTTTTATTTCCTCTGAATAATCCTCTCGCGGGAAATTTAGCGCGGGCGATTCTGTGCCGAAGAACCTTAAAACGCAGAGGTCGTACGCTCTCGCGGCATCTATTTCGTTGATCCAGCCCCCCAAATACACCTGGCGGCCCCGACGCCGTGTCGAGGTTGACGCGCGCCCGCGGTGTCCTTGGACGCGAGCAAGAGAAGAATCAACGGAAGGCTTGCGCTCGTAGTTTGAGTCCCATAAGTGTGCTTCCCAGCGTGACGTAATCTTATGCTTCGTCACACCTCTCCACTTACTCGTTCGGTTTGGGCTCTTAGGAGGCTTTGGCGGAGACGCCAACCGCGCAGACCGCGCCTTTGACGTGAGCGCCACCGCACGATCCTTCTTGAGACGATGTCGCGCTAGATCCTTGGGTTTAGCTTTGGCTTGCTCGTCGCACGCAATCTCCCACTCACACTCGAAATCGAAGATTTCCATGGCCATTTTCGACATTTCATGGTTATCCCGGTCGAACGAGTCGAGTGAGAATTTGTCGTCGGTGAGAGGGCTCAAGCCGAGAGCGGGTAGCCCGAACGTATCGATGTCTTCATCGGGCCAAACGGCATCAAACGCGTTTCCAAGAGCGTGCGCGTCCATCTTACCGCGCACGGCTACTTGTATCGAGGCAAAGGCGTTTTTCTGCTCCAGAAAACGCACTTTTTTGCAAGTTAACAACGGCTCATAGCTTGCGTTACACTACAAATCGTCAAAAAATTTGGTCAATGTTTTTTTCTTGGCTTCTTCTTTCTGCTGAGCAGCCTGATTTTTATTTGGTTTACTCTTAGCCTTTCGTTTCTTCGTCTTTCCGTCGTTGTCACTATCTTCTTCTTCTTCATCTCCTTCGCCGCCCTCGACTTCCATGTCGTCCTCGTCCCAAGCACCTTCCTCCGTCAACCAATCCACTTTCCACAACTTCACGGTTTTATCGTGAGACGATGACGCGAGCATATTTTTGTCAAAGCTCATCGTCAAACGTTCGATGGGCATGTCGCTGTGTTCACCCACGAGGCCGAGGATCTTGTTCGGAAAGATGGAGATGACGCGAATCAACCCGTCGCTCGAGCCGGTGACGAGCATATCCTCCGTTACTTTTGCCATCGCGTCGACGCTTTGTGGATGACCCGGGTATCTATCGGAAATATCTTCCCATTTACCGTACGAAAAAATGTCCAAGATGCCATCCTGTGACCCGGCGACAACTTTTCTACCATTCTTCATAATCTCGCAGCTCAATAACTCATCCTCCAAGTTGTCGCACTGTCCAACCATTTTGTTCGAGTTGAGATTCAGGCATCCCAGCGTACCATCTCCACTAGAAATGACAATCTCGTTTCGGTCTTCTCCCGCGTACTTCATGTCACTCACGAAATCCACGAAAGGTTTGTGTTCTCCGCACGCGGTTCGCGCGCGAGTATCCCAAATCTTTACGCAACCGTCGTCGTCACCGCTCGCGATCATGTTTCCACTCAACGTGATGATACGATTGATGGACGTCGTATGTGCGTTCTCTAATCTCGCCACGGTGCTCCCCGTCGCCACGTCCGTCGCCACTATGCACGCGTCGGCCCCGCCGCTGAGCAACAAGCCGCCGCCGTCGACGTAGGCGAGCGTTCTGCACGTCTCCTTCCCGTGAACTCTCTTCAGCGTCTCGATCTTCGCGCACGAGGAGTCGGTGTGAGACCATTGCTCGATGTCCCCGTTGATCAGACCGACCGAGAAGACGTGCGTCGTCGGCGCGAACGCCACGTCGAAGGGTTGCTCGGCGCATTCAGCGCTCGCGCACGCGCCGCCGTCGTCCATCGCCCGCGTTCGGCCGAGACGCGCGCGCGCCGGTGGGAAGGAGCGAGATTGACCGTACTCGCGCGCGTGTCGCGTCGGCGCACGGGTGTTACCGCCCACTCGCGGTGTCTCGCGCGGCGTTCAATGCCGGACGCGCCGCCGCCGGACTCGGAACGTGCGACGCAACACTGAACGCCGCGCGCCGGCGACGCGGCGAGGCGCGACGCGACGAGAGGACGCGGTGGCGTGGGACGACAGTGAAGGGTACGTGCGCGCGTGCGAGCGATGGGGAGACGAGACGCGCGTTCGAACGCCCGAGCCGATGATTGCACATACAGCTACTAGACATGACACCTCGCGAAAGCGTCGTGTAGGATTCCAATTCGTTCGTAGATGATGAGGCTCCGTGGCGATCGATTTCGCGGTCCGCGCGCGCGAGCTCGTGCGCCGATCGCACCGACTGACGCGTGCGCTTTCCATCTTGACGCGCGAGAACGCAGACGCCGAGGCGCGGCGCTGCGCGAAGCTACCAACTTGTGTTTTGTAACAATGCGTGTACACTAAAGCGCTGCTAAGGCCGCTTCGGCGGCGGCGACGCGAGACTTCCAGTCTTCATCCGTGTCGCTATCACCGTCGGTCTCGCTTTCCGACACGGTCACGTCTGAACCGACACCCGTGGCGTAGAGAACGCTCGGAGCTTCTCTTGCCCTGAGCGTAGACCAATCTCCAACAGAGGCAAAGAAAGGGTGAGTCCGGATCGCGCGGACGTCGTTGTACCCGAGTCGTTCCTCTGGATTTTTGACGAGGAGTTTATCGATGAAATCCTTTGCGTTCTGAGAGATGCTCGTCGAGGTCGGGTACGCGTACTTTCCTTTCAAGACTTCTTGCATGGTCAAGTACTCGGTCTTTCCCTTGAAAGGCACTCGACCAGTTAAAAGTTGAAACGTCATGACGCCTATAGACCATAAATCTACCGATGTTGTCGTCTCTTCGCATCCCTCTAGAATTTCTGGCGCCACATACTCCGCCGTCCCGACGAAGGACGCGCTGCGATTCTGCTTCTTCGACTGGGACTCCTTCTTCTTCTTCATTTGCTCCGCGATCGCGGTCAACGCGCTGTTTGGCGTGGGATGTAAATCAAGCGCACTTCCAAAATCACACAATTTCACGTGACCGCTCGAATCTATCAAGACGTTTTCGGGCTTGATATCTCTGTGCACCACGCCGCGTTCATGACACTGTTGCACCGCGCGAATCACCTCTGAGACGTAGAACACGACTTTATCCTCCGGCATCACCTCATCCTTTGAACGTTTCAATTGCCAATACAAATCTCCGCCCGGGCACAGCTCCATCCCCATGTACAGCGAGTAGTAATCTTGAAAAGTAAAACGCAACGCCACCACCCCGTCGCAATCCGCGAGTCGAGTGGCCAACAGCGTCCGTTCCGTCGCCACGTACCGCGCTTTCTCTTCGCGCACGATGTGCGCTTTATCCATCACCTTGAGCGCGTATCTCTCTGACGGTTTATCGGCCAAGAAGACTTCACGAACGCTCGAATACGAGCCCTGACCGATGCCATCGACGGTGACAAAGTCCGCCATCTCGAACGGTCTCGTCGTCACCGACGCCGCCGTGGACGCCGCTGAGGCGACCAAGGACGTCGCCGAATCGCATTGCAATCGTCGCGGCACGTCATCGGACGAGTCGGCGCGCGCGCTCGACGTCATCCACGCAGACCGAGCGTCGCGGAGTGTGACTGACCACTGGAGAGTTTTCGTGACTAATTACAAACAATATTAATCAATTAACCTGACGCATCTAATCCGTGTAGACGTCGCGGCGCGGGCTCACGACGAAAAGCAACAACTGAATAACCCCTTCTTCTGTTGCGCTTTGACCGGCGTCGGAGGCGCGGGAACTTCGACGAAGGTTCGCGTCTCTACGCCTCGGTCGACGTCGGTAAAGTAGTCGAGTTTCGCCGGTAGCGACACGAGTTGCCCTTGCTCTTCGATCATCATCGTACCGGACTTGTCGAACAGACAGATGGAGCACATGTGATCATCTTTCGCCCACACGAGACGATTCGGTTTTTTCCTATCAGCGCGCGCCGTGGGATACTTTTGAAGCACGCCAAACTCGGCTTCGCCCCGCAACAGACAGTTGCTCGCCCCGCCGTCGTCGCGGTTCATGTCTAACGAGACCCTGAACCGATCGTTCACGGCCGTTTCTGTCTTCTCGGTCAGTAGTCCTCGCAATTGTGCGAGCTCCTGCGCCAACAAACGACTGAGATCACCCACCCTGACGATACCGGTGCCGTCGATGTCGGCTTGCGTCATCATCGAGATGATATCCGTCACACTCGAGTGCACCCCGTAATACCTCATTTTCGCCTTGAGATCTTTCGTGGTGATGATCGCGTCGGCATCTCCGTGACCTAATACCTGTGTGATGTTCTTCACCGCTCGTCGTTCTAAAACATCTTCAAACTTATCCCTGTCGCTCGAAAGCGTCCCCGCGCTCCTCGACTTTGACAAACCTCGATACAACACGTTCCCGATGGCGCCCACGCTCACGAGACCCGCACTGTCGGCGCGTCCGGCGAGAACTTCCTTAACATCAAATCCAAGCATATCACTCAAGTCTCCTTTCGACGAGACTTTACCTCGCAAAAGTTCGAGCTGTTTCACAATCACGTCCACGCTCATCTGTCCCGCCGCGTCCGTGTCCTGCGCGCGCGTGAAAAAAGTCTTGGGGTCAGTCCTCGGTTCGCGAGACCACCGATAGATACGATCTCGCGCGGCGCGCTCGAATCATTCGCTCGCTCGGGTCGTAACGCACCCATCCCGCCGCGTTGAGCACCATGGCGAATTCGCTCAGAGAACACACGCCGTCCTCGTCCTCCTCCTCCTCCTCTCCCTCGCGCGTCGTCTCCTCGTCGAGCGTTCCCAACGCCTTGAGCGCCGCCACCGACGGTCTCCGCGTCAACACGCTCCTGAGCGTCGATACGAGTCCTTCCTCCTCACGCTCGCTCGTCGGCGTGTCCACGCCGTCGCTCTCGCTCCCGCGCGACACCAAACTCCCGAAACTCCCCTCCTCGTTCTCGCCCGCCGCCGCCGCCGCCGCCGTCGTCGTCGTCGCGTCGTCGTCCCCCCGTCTCGCCGTCGCGACGCGATCGAGTTCATCGAACGACACCAATCCATCGTCACCCGCGCCCATCGCCATCGCCATCGACACCGCCACCGAATCGCGCGCCTCGATCGATCGATCGGTCGGTCGATATAAAGCACCCTCGACCCTCTCGACGACTCCCTCGACCCTCTCGACGACTCCCTCGACCCTCTCGACGCGACGCGACGCGACGCCCCGACGGTCCGCCGTCTCGCCCCCCACCCTCGCGCGCGCGTCCTCCTCGCACCGACGACGGACGACGCGAGACGAACACCGACGGGTTCGCGTCTCTCGCGTCGCGCACCCGCGCGGTCGACCGCCACCCCCGTCTCGCTCGTCGACCTTTAGGGTTTAGAGAGACGCGCGCAGGGACAGAGGGGGCGCACGCGGCGCATCGATCGATCGATCGATCGCACGAAACGCGCGTCGATACGCGATGAAACGACGTAAACGCGGACTGTGATGTGTATGAGTCGCACACCGTGTGTGTCTGTCGTCCATGAGTCGCGAATCGCGACGCGAGACAAGAAAACCTGTAGTACGTACGCGAGAACACGGTGTACGGGGCAAAAAGATAGTATGCATGCACCACGCGTCCGAGTGAACACCGAAACAATAACGCGCCACGTCGACTCAGCGCGCTCGGATGGCGGTTCGAGACGTCCAACGCACACGTAGAGCGTTCAGGCGTTCATACACGGCTCTTGGTTCCGTACACAGTGAATTTTTGCTCGATCGCATCATATCGCGACTGGCGACTCGTCCCCGGAATCGTCCCACTACGGCGCAATCGGGCGCGCGGGCGACGGAGGGCGTCGCGTGGTGACGGAGCGCTTCGACGGAGGACGACGCGGACGGACGGCGATGAAGACGACGACGCGATCGCTCGCGGTGGAGGAACTCGAGGGCGCGGTGGTGGATGACGACGACGAGGGCGCCGGTGGTGGTGGTGATGATGATGAAGATGACGATGCGTCGTTCGATCTCGACGCGGTGCGAGAGGGGAAACCGACGTGGTTCGATGGGACGGCGTTCGAGCGAGAAGATTTTGATCCGTGGGCGTACGTGGAGGAGGTGACGTCGTTCGTCGATGAGGAGACGTTGCGAGAGACGTTGGAACGGTTTGAAGAGGAGACGCGAGGCGAGCTCGAGGCGATTGTGAATGAAAACTACGAAGAGTTTGCCTCGCTCGGGGATGATTTGGAGGATTACGAGGCGCTGCGAGCGAGGATAGAGCCCGGAATGCGACAGAGTCGGGATGCGGCGACGGAGGAGAGGGATCGGATCGTGCGAGCGTTGGAGAGTTTGGAAGCGAGCGAGGAAAAACGAGAGGCGCAGTCGCGCGCGAGCGCGAGTAAACAGTTGGCGGACGAGTGCGCGCACACTTTATCCAAGGTTGAGAGGCTGTTGAGTGAACTAGACATCAGTGAACACGTCTCTGTGGGCGCGAGTGTGGATACCACGGCTCCCACAGGGGACGGGTCGGCGGGTGTCGTGATCAGCGCAGACGACCGCAAAGGACTCGAACTGTTGGAACCGGCGTTTGAGGATGAGCAAGCGACGGTGAGCGGCTCAGATGTGACGAAGCCGGATGAAATGCATCGAAGTCACGTGAATGATGACGTGGACGAGCGCGCGAGCCTACTCGATCGCATATCGAGCGAAGTGAACAAATTGAATTTTTATCAAAATCAAGGAAAAGATCTCGCCGCGGTTCGAGACTTGGCGAGTCGAATTGAATATTGCGAGCTCAAGCTGACGTCTCTGGTGCAAACTGCGCTCGTCACCGGTTTGAAGGAAAATAGCTCAAACGTCATTAGTCATTGCTTGCATGCGTGCACCTCCCTCGGAAAGAATGACGTCATGGAGAGCGCCATCCGAACGGTGTTGGTGCAACCGGCGGTGGAGAAATCGCTCAAATCCATGGGCGTCGAAGGAGATTTCGCGTCTGTTTTGCCAAAAGTGGCCACCGTGGCGCTCGAATCGATCGCAAATATTCTCAAAATCTCCAGAGATTCTGATTCAGGTCTTCGTTCACACGATTTTATTGCGGGAACTGTTCTCGCAGAAGTCGACGCGCAACTTAGCGTCTCTCACCAGAATGCCTACTCACCTGGGATACCTGCGATTTTCATCAAGAACTATCGAGTGGCGATGGAATTTATCAATAGATTAGAAGATAGTGAACCGACGGTATCGGCGCTGAATCACTTTTACGCGTCAAAGCACCTGGAAGTCTTCATGAGGAGATGGAATCTTCACGCTTACTTTTCGCTGCGTTCCCAAGAGTTGGCTGGTGTGGTAGATACTGACCTGCACAAGCCCGGACTCGACACGTCTCTTGCGAGTGACGGATTTCTGCTCACGGCTACGACACAAATATGGCTGACGACGAAAAAGTGCATGTCTGATGATTTCTTTGTTCCCGCTCTTGCTGATAAATTCATTCGACTTTTCGCACAGGTGCTGTCGAGATATCGAACATGGGTGAATGGCGGTATTGAATCGTTGTCACTGCAATATAACACAGAAGAAAAGGTTGAAGATTCATCTAATATCATGTCGGGCACTTCCAGTTGGGGTGCAACGGCGGGTGGAGACGAATTGATCCTTGTGCGTCTGGACATCGAGAAACTGTGCGAGAGGATTCGGACGGAGGGCATCAAATGGATCCAAGAAAGCACAAGTATACTCGGCAGTGACACGATGAATGCGGCAATCGACTGTGTCTTACTGGGTGTTGGTGATTTAGAAGCAACCATCTCACCGATCAATTCCTTCATCGTGAAGGTTCACGTTCAACGCTGCGTGGACGTGCTCAAGCAATTGAAGGGGATCACGGCTACGTTTCGCATGACGAACAAGCCCATGCCCACGCGACACAGTCATTTCGTGCCCACCATTCTCAACGCGTTGCAAACATTCTTAGATCACGAACATGCGGCGATGTTTTCCGACGCCGCAAGGAAGGAAATCGTGGCGCAAGTGGTGGAGTCAGTCACGAGTAGATACGCAGAGTTGGCGAGCGATCTCGTCGCGACTGTGAAGAAGACGGAGGCCAGCTTAAACCGGTTGAAGGATCGACAGGGAAAATCGAGCAGTGTTGGAGTCGGAGACGTGGAAAAAATCTGTCGCCAGGTGCAATTAGACGCCAAAGAGTACGCCGTGCACATGGAAAAGTTTGGTATTGTCCCGAAAGAGTCGGCAGCGTATCAAGCGCTCTTGAACGCCGTCGGAGCGAGTTCGGAGACTCAGGAACACTAAAATATAATTGTAATTACAGTACAATTGCTAATAGGGCATAGCAACTAACGATGAATCTCTACTAATTCGCGCATGCACCGCGCGTCTAGCGTTCTGTTGGCTCTTTGCTGCGTTCGGTAACCAACCACTTCCGACGTCGAGAGGGAGAATCCATTCAGTTTTGGCAAACTCGCTCCTCTCTTTCTCGCCTTTGAAGAACGCAGCGAATTCACTGGCTTTCGTACTTCGCACTGCGGTGATGTCGAATCTTAAAAACCACTTGAGTTCAACCTTGGATGTGCGAAACCCGCCGGGTGAGCACGCCGGTAAACTGAAAGCAAAATTGGAGACATCCAAGTGCTCGACGTGCTCAGTCGTCTCGACCCAGATTTTGTTGAAGACGGGTGGCTTACCTCCCGAAGCGGTTTTTGCGTCGGCGTGTATGATTTCATCCGATTCCAATGTAATCATTATCTTGGAGACTCTTGAACCACCGGGGCTGGCGCACGTAAAGTCTAGAATACCCGCCACTTCGCAACCAACCGCACACTTTGGCGCGGGCTTTCGCAGCGTCACCTTGAGCAATCGCTCGGCGCCCATGCTCACGACGTAGCTCTTTGATTTTCTAGAGTGAGCTTGCGAAAATTGTGGGCCCGGTGAGAGTGCTGACGAACTACGGGTCGATGGAATCCATTCTCGGCGCGGAGTTTCGACATCCGTCCAAAGTTGAAACGGCGTGAGCGCGCGCGGCGACGGGAGCGAGCCATTGAATCGCGGCGACTCTGGCGGTACGGTATCTTCGACGTGAATCCAAGGTGCGGTGAGATCTCGCGCGCTGTACGACTTATCCTGAAACGTAGAGTCATCCACGTGACAAAGTTCCTCATCGTCTTCTTCGACATCCCATTCCTCCTCGCTCGCGCGAACCGTCAACGGCGCCGTCACCGTGAAATTTTCACCGCTCGCCGTCGTCATCGTACACGAGACGCAGTACCAGTACTTGGACGCTTCTCCCGTGAAACTCGGCGGTAAACCCGGAGGAAGGTCGATTCCAAATTTAAACGACACGGACGTTCCGGGTTCAAGGTTCACAGCGCGCGCTAACTCTCCCGCCGGTGAGCGCGCCACGAGTCGCGTCGTCTCTCCCACCCGTTCGCGACCGAGCCACTCCACCGTCACCTTCTCCAAAACCATCGGCGTCGTCACCGCTTCGGAAGACGAAATTCTCACGCGACCGCGAACGCTTCGTCCCGAGTAGACGACCCACCTCGCGTCGCGTCTTTCGTCGACGTCGTCTGTCGAATCCCACGAGGACGGTCGCTCCCGCGCGTCTTCCGATCCGGCGCTCGGCGACGTCGACGTCGACGTCGACGCGAACGCGCGAATGGGTCGATCGCTGGACCCCGCGTACGCGTCAATCTCCAGCGTCACCGCTCGCGTTCCATCGGACATGGCGGTCGCCGAGACGCGCGCGCGACTGAGGAAGACGCTCGACATGTCGACGCTCGCCCATCTCAACGGGGTGGTCGCCGCGCGCGCGCCCGCGCGCGGTCGATCTCGAGGCGGCGAGAACGTCCGCGCGGTGTTTCGCGGCGCGCGCGGCGAAAGATCGAGAGCGACGAGGACGCTCGCGCGGGCCGGCAAGGAGGAGACGGGACGAACGAGCGCCAAGAAGAGTAATCTTATCGACTACAAGCCCGACCCGAACGCGCCGGCGCCTTGGTGGCCGGTGGATGAGAAGACTGGTAAACCGCCCGGGTGGTTTCAGCTCTTAGTTTTCGCCGCGTCGCAGGTTTTCATCGGAGTCGTGATGCAGCCGGCGGCGCTTCTGTATCAGTCGGCGTTTGAGCCTTTCATCACAAAGACGCCGTAGGGTGGTGTAGCTGGTCATAATCACTTACATTACTTACAAAATTTGGAGAGAAGGATGCGTTTCGCTGTGATGTAATATTAGCGTGGTAGTTTTCCGTCTCGCGACGAAGGGCATCGATGTACTCTCGAGATGCGCGCCGCGCTCAAGCCGCCAGTGACGTGCCTGTCGACGAACCGTCTATTGCGTTGACGTCTGCGTCGAGCAACTTTGCGAGAGTGAGAGCGAACTCCGCGACGTCACCCTCACGAACACGCGTCTCCAATGAAGTTGCCTCGCCCTTTTTATTTGTGAGCTTGAAGATTGTCGTTTGGAACTCTTCGTAAGAGTCCCCCCCGTGGGTCGCGCGGTCGATGCCTTCTTGTTCAGCTTGCTTGGTTACACGAAGCATGTTGTAACGGCGCAAGACGAGCAAGACTGGGACGATGGTACAAGTTACCCAAAGTAAAATGCAGAAAATGTACACGAATGCAGTTCCAATCTGTTTGCCGCCGTGGCTACATCCGTAGAAGGCGCCACATCCAGGGTAGGTGGGACCGTTCATCTGACGAAGGTAACCGGATCTGCTCACGAGCGATGCGGCGATGATGCCCCAAATGCCTCCGAAAAGGTGGATTGAAATAGCATCTACCACGTCGTCGATCTTAAGTCGAATCATGAAGGCACTCGCGCGTGTGTAGATGAAACCCGCGACGCCGCCGATGAAAATTGAAAGACTCGGTTCAATGAACGCCGCGGAGGCTGAAATCGAGACGAGCGCACATAACACCCCATGGATCATTCGAGCGGGGCGATATTCACCTGGACGCGCAACTTGATCGAGGATCATGGCGACAATTCCGCCCGTGGCGCCCCCGACGGTGTGTACGACGCCGACTCGCACCACGGAGTTGAGGTGGCCGCCTTCGAGAGTTCCAATGCTTCCGCAATTGAAACCGAACCAACCGTACCACATGAGTAATCCACCGATCACTTGAAATACAGGACTTTGTTGCGGCATGACGTTCGGTTCGGTCTTCAACGAGGAGAAGCGTCCGGTACGAGGTCCAACGAAGACGCACGCCCAGAAAGCCGCCAAGCCGCCGACGACGTGCACGAAACCAGAACCAGCGTAATCGATCACGCCAACTTGGAGAAAAATGTCTCCTCCCTTTCGAATTGGACTCAACCAACCGTCAACGGCCCACACCCAGTGGACGACGACCGGGAAAACGATTCCCGCGACGACGCTCGAGAGGATGGCGTACGACTCAAACCTGAATCGCTCCGCGACCGCGCCGGAGACGATCGTCGCGGAGGTTGCGGCGAAGCACAGCGAGAAAAACGCTTGCGCATGCTTACTCGCCACGATACCGGTCGTGTCCAACGAGCTAAACTCATCCGTTTGCATGGCGAAACCTTGACGCCCCGCGAATCCGCTCCCGTCCCCCCACGCCAATCCGTAACCGATCAGGTAAAACGACAGACTCGACACGCACAGATCCATCGTGTTCTTCAGCAGAATATTTTTGGTATTCTTTCTCGACACGCTTCCAACCTCCAAAAGCGCGAACCCAACCTGCATCATGAACACCAGCGTCGAACAAAACAAGAAGAAGATCGCATCCGCCTTGCGCACATCCAACGCCAACAGCTTCGTGCCCAACTGCTCGAGCAACACCTGCGTCGCGTTCGGCACCAAGGCTGGATCGACGTTCCCGAGAATACCAGCCGTAGACATGACCGTATATATATATAGCGCGCGCGCACCGCACACGACGGCGCACCGTGACGACGGCAATTCAATTCAACGGTGCCCACGCGTTCCCCACGCCAAGACGTCGCGCGCGGTGGGGAACGGAGAACCATTCTCCGACGGAGACCCGCCCGTCTCATATTCCACCCGACTCCACGTCCATCGTTCACGTGATTACGAGAAAAACGAGAAAATCTCGTGGCGACACGAAAAAGGCTATTGACGGTTTACGACCGGAACAGGGCGAAGAAATATCCGCTGCGATTCGCCGTTCGAGGGGCGACCGCGGTGGGAAAGATCTTTACCACGCGGTGTACGTCGTGCCGGATCAGAGAGTCCCTACATGACTGACGAGTCACGAACCGCCAAATACTTCATACATTGTGAATTGTACTCAATAGTAGCGAGCGCGTGCCATGGCGTCCTATCGACTCCCGGGTGTTTTTGCCTGGTCGAAAAATTGCAGAATTGTGAAAACCGTGCGTGAATGACGCGGCGACGACGCGACCGACCGGGGACGCGCCCGCGCGACGACGCGACGCGACGCGACGCGCGACGACCGGGGACGCGCGCGCGAAGTCGTTCATCGCGGTCGACCGAGCGCGTGGCGACGTCGGCGACGCGCGCGTGGTGCCGGACGTCGACGCGCGAGACGACGGCGCGAGCGAGCGCGGGACGGCGGACGGAGGGACGATGACGGTGGCGTCGTCGTCGTCGACGCGCGGGGATGGACGGGCGAGCGATATGTTGCGTCGACAGCGCGTGCACCGATGGTGTCTCGGGGCGCGCGCGCGAGGGAGCGCCGAGTACGCCATCGATGGGACGGTGGTCGTGGCCGCCGTGCACGGGCCGCAGGCGGTGGCGCCGTGGCGAGAGGATCACGCGCGAGGGGTGATTGATTTTGAATTGACGAGTGGAGGTGGAGGACGGATGACGAGGGATGAGGCGCGCGCGTTCGAGGCGCGCGTGCGAGGGGCGATCGAGGCGACGGTGGTGCGACACGACTTCCCGAGGATGGGCTTGCGCGTGTGCGCGACGGTGGCGAGCGACGACGGAAACGCGGAGGCGGCGTGTGTGAATGCGGTGTGTTGTGCGCTCGTAGATGCGGATGTGCCGATGTATGGAATGTTGTGTGCGAATTCGTGCGCCATCATGCGGGACGGACGCAAGGTGATCGATCCGACGGCGCGAGAGGAACGCGAGGCGCGAGGGGTGGTGCGCGCGTGCGCGCTGAGTAAAACCAGAGAAAAGGAAGAGATCGCCATCGTCGGGTGCTCGACGACGGGGTGCATGACGGAAGAGGAGTATCTCGACTCGATCGCGTTCATCATCGACGCCAACGCGTCGGTGCTCAAGTTTCAAAAGAAGAGCATCGCGAGGTACGAGTTGGAGGGAAAGTTGCGCGAGGACGCGCCGACGGAGACCAAGCGGGCAAAGCGCGAAGAGGATGTGCCGATGGAAGGGTTAGAGAATAAGCCCGTAGGATGATGGATAGAGCGTAGGTGGTACGTAGTGAAATTACATTTGTTTGTAAACAAAATGACGGAAATCTTGTCGTCTCAGACCAACCCGCTTGTCACGTTGCGGACTTTTGCCAACGCTTCTTCGTTGACTTGCAGGACGCGACTCAACAGCTCTGGTTCGTTGAGGTAGTCGACTCGGAACTTGAAACCCGGCGGACGTTGCGCCGCAGTCATGAGGTTTCGCCATTTATCTTTCAAATCCACGCCCGAACGCGTCGTCGACGCAAAGTAAGACTGTTTGATTTGCGCCCACTGTCCCAAACCGTACAGCTCAACCCCCTTGATCAAATCTAGAGCCTCGGCTTTAGAGAAACGTTCCCGCTTCTTTTCCGTGCCCGTCTTTTCCTTCTTTGCCTTCTTCACCGGTTCGCCAGGAAATTCATCCACCATCGTGGGCGCAGGAGGGACGCCGTTTCCTTCGTGGTTCAGGATGAGTACGACTTCCGAGCCGTCCGAGATGCCGTAATCTGTCAGCAACGCGTCCGAGTCATCCATCGACTTGCTCTTGTGTGTCATAATCATGGCATGAGGCTTCAAAATTCCATCCGTAGTCTCATCCACCATGCTCTTCAACTGTCCGACGGTCGTGTCGCTCTGTTTGACGAAGGGCACGAGCGGCGCGCGTCAGTCTAGGGTTCAAAAAAAATATTAGGGTTTACGCGTTCGTCGTCGCGACGGTCGCGTATGACGTACCGCGGCCTGAAACGCCCACTCTGATGTCGTTTTTCCCCTGTTGACCCACTTTACGATCACGCCAAACATCGCATCGGTCATTTCATCGCCATCAAACGCGAACGGGTCGTCCTCAGCTTTTCTCTTCGCCGCCGCGAGCGAACCGGAAGTCGCCTTCTCAGCCGCCTTTTCCGAAGCCTGCGCGCGTCAAACGTCGAGCACACGTCAGTATCAAAAGTTTTACATCGATCGGTGCGATCACACGCCCCTCCCTCCCCGCACACCCCGCGCGCACATCCACCGTTTCGCGACGCGCGTCTCGCCGCTTTTAAATTCCCACCCGAGCGCCGCGCAGTGATTCATTCGCGTCGATTTCTCACCTTTGTCGTCTTCTTCCCGCGCGCGGCTGCGCACACACCGACGCGCGACGCACGTCTCCCGTCAGTCTTCCGCGTTCGAGCCCGCCTCTCTCACACCTCTCACCTCCCTCTCCACGCGCGCGCGCGTCGCTCGCCCCGCGCGCTCAACCGAATCGCCTCATCTTCCTCCGCGTCCCATCCATCCCTCGCGTCGTCCCCACCCTTTCACGCGCGCGGAGAACACCGAACCGACGACGACGCGCTTCGTACGCACCATCCTTCGAACTCGCGCGCGGCGCCGCCGCCTTACGCGACTGTTTCCCCGACCGCGTCATCGCGCGCGCGCGGTGACGACGTCGAGTGACGCCGCTCGTTCCCCCTAACCCTACGAGGGTTGAGCGACCACGGACCATCGCACGCTTGATCGGACATCTGACACATACATATACACCACTCCCTCAAAACATAAACGACGTCATCATACGTCGTGACTCTCCGTGATCGTCGTTCACGCACGTGAAACACACGGTCGATCGATCGATTGATGAACGGTGTCTCGGTTATATCGAGCTACAGACCCCATAGTATGAGATAAATGATACATATTATAAAAGGGGGGGAAGTATCATCGATCGATCGATCGATCGGTCGGGCGTCCACCGGTTCATCGTCTTCATCCGTCGTCGTCGACCGTCGTCCCGCATCGTGCGCGCGCGACGCGTTCGGTTCGCCGACATCGACGCGTGGAGGAGTGCGGGGAGACGACGGGGACTCGGCGCGGGGGGCGCGGACCGACGGACGACCGGGGACGACCGGGGACGACGACGATGATGATGGATGACGACGCGTTCGGTGTGGGGGCGTCCGAGAGCGGACGGGTGAGCCCGGTGGAGACGAGCGGTGGGGGACTCGGTCGTGGGGAGAGAGAGGGGACGGCGACGACGATGAGTGTGATGATGAGTCGACGCGCGCGCGCGAGGGAGATAGTGGTGGATTTGGGGATGTTCGGCGTGATGTTCGCGATCGGGTTGTGGTTGGAGCTGGCGGAGCCGAATCAGCGATTTATACAGCGAGAGTTATTGTGGAGGTATTCGTACCCACACGGGGAGAATACGGTGCCGACGGTGGTGGTTCCTATCGTGTCGTTTCTCGTACCTCTGTGTTGCATGCTCTTGGTGCCGAAGAGGTGGAATCCGGCGATGAGAAGAGAGCGCGCCGTGGGCGGTTTGTGCGCGAGCGTCGGCCTCACGTGGATCGTGACGAGCGGGATGAAAAACGTCATCGGAGGCATTCGACCCGATTTTGTGGCGCGATGTTGGCCCGACGGTAATCAAGCGTGGGTGAGCGAGGGCGTGCCTCGGTGTTCCGGGGAAAACGACGTCGTGCAGCAAGGGAGAAAGAGTTTTCCCAGCGGGCACACGTCGATGTCGTTTTCTGGGTTCGTATACTGCTCCCTGTACCTCGCCGCCTGGCTGCGAATAGGTCGAGACGAAGGACGCATCGGGCGATGGGACGGCACGTGGAAATTGTGCGTCGTATTGGCGCCCACTGTCTTAGCTATTTTTGTGGGATTGACTCGAATTCACGACTATTGGCATCACTGGGAGGACGTAACCGTGGGTGCTCTCCTTGGAACCGCGTTTGCCTACGCGGCGTGGATCCATAAGAAACCGTACGTTCGAACGAGCACCTCTGATGTACGCGTTAATATACTAGAAAACTGTTCTCCGTTACTTTCGGATATGAACGAGTAAGATGCTGTTGTTAAAGTATTTCAATAATATTCCTACTCGTATCAAACACAGTCGCTCTCGTCAAACTTCACGCCCAACTCTCCCGTGTTGAATGCGTACGATATGCGCGGCATCGAATCCGTGCCTGTCGAAGCTAAAACCCCGTGGAGCACCCACGAAGGGAACACGACGAGTCTACCTACTTTTGGTTTAACGCGCACGTAGTAACAGTAGCCAGAGGGCTCCGTCGAGCTCGCGTCAAACCCGCCAGCCGTGACTCGAATCAGTAAATCGCCCGGTTCGTCGCAGTCATCATCGATATTTTCACTCTCGCGCGAAGTCTTCCCCGTCGATGCGTAGTACACTCCACTCCACACGGCGTTGACGTGATTGTGTAACCCGTGACCGTGAGAGCTCTCGCACACGTTCACCCAAGACGTGCTGACACTCGCGGGATCTCCCGCGCCCATGAGCTTTTTCATCATGACTTTCTTCACGTTTTTTTCGTTTTCAATCCACACGGTTTTGCACGCTTCCTCCACCGCTCGTCTCAGCGGCGACGTGGCGTCGTTTCGCCTCGCGAACACGTCCGGCGTGCCGTGGTACCCGCCGATGTTACTGACGCGCATTCCCGGCGCGTGTTCGCGCTCATCGAGCGCCAAGCGCGCCAACGCCTCCGCATCGACGCTTTTCAACCCATCGAACACGTTCACGACGAGCACGCGACCAAGATCTTCGCTGTCCCAGCGGGTGAATGGTCCGAAAGAAAGCGTCTGTTGAGACTCCCAAAGATTGGAGGACGACGCGCTCGTCGACGCCCTGGACGACCGCTCGACGTCGTCCACCGCGGCTTCGCGCACGTCGGCGTACGCCCCGAAGAGCTCGCGCGCGGACGTGGGCGCTCGCGACGACATGGCGCGTCGAGAAGAGGCGAGTCTGGGAAAAGGGTCGAGCGGTCGTTACTGAGCGCCGGCTCGCGCGACGATGTCGCCGACGACGTCGACGAGGACGCGCGAGAAAGACAAAGACGTCGAGCGCGCGTCAGATGATGCGCTCGACGCGCTCGTCGAACGCGTGGGAGCTTTGGACGTGCGCGAGGCCCCGGCGACGACGACGACGACGACGAAGGGCGCAGACGAGGGTGCCATCACCGAGTCGACGTTCGCGCACGTTCTCGTCCTCGTCGGTCTGCGTCCGGACGCGAAGACGCGGGACATCGAGCGCGCGCTCGGTTTGAATACGTTTGAGATCGGACCGAAGATCGTTTGGGTGGGGAAGACGAGGGCTTGCGCCGTGTTTGCGTCGGCGGAGAACGCCGTCGAGCGCTTCGAGCTGGGCGCGCCTAAATCGTTGGGCGCGTCGATCACCCTCTTACGGTGGGAAAAGGGTAACAAACAGGTTTCGGATGTAAATACTAGTGAATTAGCGCCGCCAAAGCCGAGGCCAAGGGCGAGCGTGTCCGTCGCTCGGCGGATGATTGCGAACGCTCTCAACGTCAAGTTGGATGACGCGACGCGGTGCAGCGCAGAAGAGAAGAAGGCGCAAAGTGATGCTAGAAAAAAGAGGGCTGAAGAGAAACGACGGGAAAGAGAACGTCTTGCTTGTAAAGGTATTGAATAGTTTTTAGTTTTACACGTGTTCAACTGTCCTAAGCGTATGCGTTTTGCTCGTTTCAAACTATTTTGAGGGCGCCGGGGCGCCTCTTCTCTGTTGTCGTTGATATCCTTCCTTGGCTTTTTCACGCGCGGCTAAGCGATCAGCCTCGCCGGCTTGGTATTCTTCGACGCGTTCTTGCAAATTTTCACTCGCAGTTTCGAGTGTTTGAATTTTGTCGACGAGATCGAAGCATTCAAGAACATCGCCCGCTTTGAAGCCGTCCCACTCGGGATCGGCGCCAATGCCACATTCGAGGCCGCTTTCTACCTTTTTGACGACATCCTTCACGCGACGAAGAGAGCCAACTTTACCGAAGTAAACTTCTTTGCCTTTTCTGATGACTCGGAGGTACTTTTTGGTCTCGAAGTAACCGTCAATCACTTCAGAACCAGCAACCTTGGCGCGGCCACCGCCGAAGACAGCCTTGCACGTCGCCTTGCCGTAAGGGATCTCCTCTTTGATGGAACTGAGCATACCTTCCATGGCTGCGCGAACTTCGTCCACCAAATCGTAGATGACATCATACGTTCGCACTTCGACCTTGCTCTTCTTCGCAATGTCCATGATCCGATCACTGCACGGCGTGTTGAACGCAAGAATGATGCCTTCAGACGCAGAAGCCAAATCGATGTCGCTCTCGCTCACCTCACCAGCTGAAGCCATGAGGAACCGAAGTTGAACGCGATCTTGCGGCAAGGCACCGAGAGCAGCCTTCACGGCCTCGCACGAACCACTGACATCAGTTTTGACGATCAAGTTTATCTTCTGCAATCCATCCTCGTCGCCCGGCAAGTTGCTGAGCGAAACGACGTTGCCTTCAATCAAGCGGTTGTTGCGAATCTCAGCTTGCACTTCTTCAGCCTTTTCTCGCGCCAATGAGTCGGACGGGAAGACGGTGAACTCTTCACCGGCGGCTGGAACCGCGTTGAGACCCATGATCTGAACCGGCATGGATGGGCCGGCCTCTTCAACCTTGTTACCATCGGCGTCGTCCATGGCTCTGACTTTGCCGTACGTGGCCCCAATTTGGACGGCGTCGCCAATGCGCAAACAGCCAGCTTGAACCAGCACAGTCGCGATGGGACCGCGTTGTTTATCCAGAAACGCCTCGATGACTGTACCTTGAGCTTCTCGATCGGGATGCGCCACGAGTTCAGCGACGTCGGCGGTGAGCGAAATGGTTTCGAGAAGATCGTCGATCCCTTCACCCGTCTTTGCACTGATGGGGAGGAATGGAACATCACCACCCCATTCTTCACTAATCACACCGATGCGTGAAAGTTCATCGCGCACGCGGTCCGGATTTGCACCTTCTTTGTCCATTTTATTGACGGCGACGATGATCGGTACATCCGCGGCTTTCGCGTGTGACACAGCCTCTTCGGTTTGAGGACGAACGCCGTCGTCAGCAGCGACGATGATGATGGCGATGTCCGTCACACGAGCACCGCGCGCGCGCATGGCGCTGAACGCCTCGTGACCCGGAGTATCAAGGAAGGTGATGTTCTTTTCTTCATCGCCAACCATGGTGCTGACTTGATAGGCGCCGATGCCTTGCGTGATCCCCCCAGACTCTCCGGCGGCAACCTTGGACTTGTGGATGTAATCCAGGAGAGACGTTTTACCGTGATCGACGTGACCCATGATCGTCACGACCGGTGCGCGCGGCTCCAAGTAATCAAAATCATCTTCACTAAGGAATTGTGTCACCTTCTTCGCGGCCTTCTCGACGCCTTGTTCCGCTTCGTCGATCCACTCCACCTCCATGTCCTCTGCGACGGCGATCACCGCGTCCTTATCGAGCTGCTGGCCCATTTGGACGGCGATACCCTTCAGGAAGAGCGTTTTGATGATTTGCGCCTGAGTCGTCGCGAGAAGCTCGGTAAGATCATCGATCATCATACCGTCGGCGGGCACTTCGAGAATCTCCACGGCGACGGCTTTGTTTTCCTCGAGCGCCTTTTTGCGTTGCGCTTGCTTCGCCGCCTTACTTCCTCGTCGCTGTTTGACTTGATCGCTTCCACTCGCGGCGCTCATTTGACGCAGAGGCTTACCGCGTCCACTTCTTCGACCGTCTTGGAACCGGAAGTCTTGTTTTCCTCTGCCTCGCCCCGCGGCGCCGCCGCGCCCTCCGCCCGGCTTGGCGTTGGCGTTTCTAAAGTTCCGTTCTTGCCCTCGACCGCCGCCGCCGCCGCCGCGACCACCACCACCGCGACCACCACCGTCAGCGCTCGCGTTCGCGTTTCGATCACCCTGTTGTCTCGGCGAACCGCGTCCACCGCCTCGTCCACCGCCTCGTCCGCCCCCGCGTCCACCGCGTCCACCGCGTCCGCCGCGTCCGCCGCGTCCCCCGTCGCCGCTCTCGCCGCCCTCGCGCACAAACTTCCCATCCGACCCACGCACGAGCTTGGCTCGCGTGCGCCCGCCCTCATCCGCGTCCGCGTCCGCCACCGCGCGCGTCACCGTCCCACGCCGCACCGCGCGCGAGCGCTCCCCATCCGAGCGTCCCATTCGTCCGAGCGCGACGCGCGCGAGGTGAAACCCTCCCGGGCGCCGTCTCGAGGCGACGACGCGAGGGGTGACGGCGCGCATCGTCGTCGTCGTCGTCGCTCGCGTCGACGCCGAAGACGACGAGAAGGACGCGGCACCACACGTCGTCGACGTCTTCCCCGCGACCGACGTCGACGACGACGCGAGCGCGAACATCGTCGTCGTCGTCGTCGTCGCGCGGCGGTCTGCCGTCGACGTCGTCGGTCGGTCGGGCTAAAAGTGGTGGTTTCCCGATTTGATGGGTCTCGGACGTGTTTCTGTATGGTTTGTATGGGTCGTGAACGGTGAAATGAGGGGGTCGCGTCCGCGCGCGATCGGCCCGCGCGAACCGAATCGTTTTGTTTTTTCCGAGAGCGCGCGGCGCGACTGTGCGACGGACGGACGAACGCGGACGCGGGATGCGGTACGCGTCGACGCGGGCGGTGGACGTGCGGTGCGATGCGTCGCGACACGCGGGGACGGGGGTGGAGGCGGAGGCGCGACGGGAGGCGATCGAGGCGTATGAAATGACGGAGGATGCGGTGGATGATGACGCTGCGGCGGATGACGAGGAGATTACGTTCGACGACGCGATGACTGGAGCGATGCGCGGGGTCGGGGTTGGTGGTCGTGCGAGAGCGTACACGGCGATGGATATCGTGCGAGCGCTACCGGTGACGAAGTGCGAAGAGTCGACGGCGTGGATGAAGGAGGGGCGAGAGGGGCGAGAGAGGCGCGCGGCGGCGATGTTCGCGCCGACGAAGATATCGATCGAAGATCGACGCGATGATGGAGAGATTTCGAGACGAGTGACAACGGTGAGACATGCATCGCGATCGAGGATGGAGATGATGGAGGTTCCCGTCATCGATGATGCCGATGAGATGCGAAGCGCCGTGCGCGCCGCGATTTCCGAGGCGAGTTTTAAAACCGCGTCAGAGAGCTTGTTTGAGTTGAATGACGACGCGCTCGAAGCGCTTGAATGCGTCGAGAACGATTTACAAAGGCGGTACGATATTGTTTCAGAGATGAGTGCGACAAACTTGGATGCATCACCGAAAAAAATATTCAAGGAATTCACGACGTTATTTCCGAGTTGCCGCGAAACGTTCTCCACCGATGAAAATAGTTTCACCTCTCCTCTGGCGCACTTACTCTCGATTGCGGAAGACGTCGACGTTCGCGAGAACGTGAGTTTTCACTTGGAAATGGATCCAGATATCAAGGGATACTTGAAAAACCTTCTATTTCAAGGTCACATCGATCCACCAATCACATATCAACTTGACGTCGTAGAGAAAAAGGTCGATGTTCAAGATCCAGACGGACCGTCCCCATTCATGGAGACCTTTGACGCGGATGCGATGGGGAACGATATCAATTCCTCGTTAAAGTCGTTAGGCATACACACTACCAACGTCGACAGTGTTAACGAGCGCAGTCAACTCGACGATTTCTATCGAAGACGAGCCAAAGAAACGGTGACGCAGAAATTTATCAACTTTGACGAGTCCAAACTACAATCGATGGTCGTTCCACAGATGGTAAAAGATGATGACATCGTTCGAGCGGAGGACGCGATGCGAAGTATCATTGAAACCGTACAAGTTGCGAAAGAGATCGCGCCAGCTCTGTCCAAGTGGAAAGTTCCTTTTCCAAACTTGTTTCATGTTCTTGAGCAAAGCAATAACGTTGAGAAGACGGCACAAATTCCGAAGGTGTTTGAGGAAATACGGCTTGAAGACGATGGAGAAGATTGGACGTGGGACAGCTTGCCACTATCGAATGTTGTCACGAAGGATCCGGATCTCGAACAGGCTGACGCTCCGAAGCTGAGTGAATCGCTCTCTGTCCACAGGAAACGGGACACCGACGAGTGCTCGATCGACATCGTTGAGATCGATCCTGACTCGTGCCAGCTCGAGTTGATCGAAATTCTCGCCGGTCGATACGCATACATCTCACAAATATTACCATTAGACGTCCAGCGAATGATACCTCGATTCCAACTTGATGCGTCGGACAATCTGAAATCAGCTATCCGGCATTTTGAGCAAGAAGTGCCACTGATGCGGCATCTACAGAGCTTACTCTGCTGCCAGGCAGCAGCCAGTCTCGTTCATGTGTACGGTGTTCATATGGCTAACACATTCATGCGAAGAAATGTCCGAGAAGAATATGATTTGTCCGACATTAAGACTTTGATCGAACGTCAAGATTTGCGGGAAGATGTCAATCATCCTAAAATGCGTTTATTGAAGAACTATGTCGCACAGCTGGTGGTCACTGGAGGTAAAATGCTCATCATCTTTCCGAACACGATGGGTCTCTTTCAAGTCAAATCTTTCGTCTCCAAAATGAACATGCGAACCAGTCAATTCGACGGCAAGCAAGAGTTTATACACATTAGTCGCGATGATGCAGAAGATTTTGTACACGCTGTCGAATTTGCGGCGAACAAATCAGACGTGGTTTTCGTCCTCGAAGATCACGTCTCCCAGGAATTTTTCCCGTTGCATCTGTTTGAGACGTGCGTTTACTACGCGCCATCAGAGGGCGCACACGAGACCATTCAATCTGTTGGCTCTTCCAGACACGCCGTGAACAACTCCATACATGTGCTCACCATGAAAGAAACCGAGTTGTTTCAACGATCCACTCTCGAACCAGCGTCTTCAGTTCTAGAGCAGCCTCGAAAAGCCGATGCATCTCACGGCCCAAGTTTTGTTTACGACGACGACGACGAAGAGCAGCTCTTGCACGAAACCGCCATGTTTGATTCACCGCAGCACGTCGTCGTCTTCAACACAGCGCGACAGATTGTTCAGGCAAGGGAAGATCTTTTCGCTCAAGTTCAGCAAAGCTTAAGCCGTCATAACGCTGAAGTGATTTGTCGGCATTTTGGCATCGATACCGACGCTTGCGTAACTGTGGGCGACGAGGTTCACGGCGTCATATTAATTGTACCGGAATACTTTGCAGAAGGCCTCCCCACACAGCTCGAGCTATTTTCACTCGTTGAAGATTTGATGATGGCGATGGCGAATTCCTTTCATGCGGGTACTATCATCTATGAAGGAGATATTGATTTTTTGCAACTCGCGCAGTCACTCGAGCGACGTCTACGCTCGGATTCGCTTCAGATGAACATCACGATTCATTTTCAATACTGTCTCGAAGAAGAATTGGTCCTAACTCTGTATGATGTGCTTCGTCCGAGACGTGATCAATTATCAGAATTTCATGCACTCATGTCGGCAGAACCTTCAAAAGAAGAGATGCGCCTATGCGAAATTTACCCGCTCCTCAATCCAATTTCGGCATGCGTGTTGCTCAACAATGAATGCGTTCAACGCGATGTACAGAAATCATATCAGATCAGTCTAGATACAATCAAATCTCTGCAGCTAGAGAATAATTTTGGATTTCCATTGTCGGTACTTTCCTGTGAAAAAGCTCGAGCAAGCTCTCCAGACGTACCGGGCGTGCAGTTCATCTCACCGATCAAGCGGCAGCGACTGGACGATTCCGCGGAACTCAACTCTCTCTCGTTCGAATCATCATTGTTGCATTCCACGCCCCGTCGCCGACCGCATTCGTTGTTTACACATCGAGTGAACACGCCGTCACCGGTGCTGAATCTTGACACGTCTCCGACGCCGCCGCCTCGATCTCTTCTTCCATCGCCGCCGGTTGCGCAAAGACAGCGTTTGACGAGGGAGTTTGAATCCGATGAGGGTGGTCGTTCGCGGTCGAAGGCACGCATCGGAGACATACCTTCTACCAGTACAAGCACGAGATTCGATCAAAGACAAGCGTCCAAATTTCCCGCAATGGTGGAGCAATTTCGAATGCCGACTGAACGACCGCAACGCACTTCGCAGAAAAGTCTGGCGCAACATCGCTTTACGAAAATCACCTCAAAGTCTTGGGGATTACCGGATACGTGGAAATGAAGTAAAATATAGGAATAGATCTTTTGTCGATACGTTACACTGGTGTACATTTCACGACGGCACCGTGAAGGAGTCGACGATTGCTCGAAGTTCGCCCTCTGCGCTCTTCCAACTTCTCGCGCCGCAGCTCGCCACCATTAAATACAATTCATCGTCGACGATGCACGCGGATATCAAATTGTGCGGTGAGACGAGTTCGTAGTTGTAATAATCTACACCCATCTTATTCGAAAGAGACGCCGTTTTCAAAGCTCCCGCTCTTCCCGGACTACCGAAACCGTTTTGCTCCCAATACGCTCCTATGAGTTCCTCGAACCGATCGAGAACTTCCTCCGGCGTGCCCGCATCCTTGATGCCCTCCGCCCCCACGAACGGCAACACGCTCACCGCCAATTGACCGTTTCCAGACTCCGACTTGTACCTCGTGTCCACGCCGTACAGCTTCCCGTCGTTGAGACTGACGATTTCTTCAACCCAGTCATCGGGAAAAGAAAAGAAATAGTCACGTGTCGCAGACGAGATAGACGTCTCGAAGCGCTCGCGAATCGAACGCTTGTACGTTTTCGCGCTCGCCCGCGTCCCGCGTGACGGGGACACGAGCGCGCCGAGACCGATCAACGTCGCGCGACGCGTCGCGCCCGTCGCCCGTCCCACATCGGGCTCCGACGTCGCGCTCGCGCAGACTCGCCGCGTCCCCGCGAGCGCGCGCGCGCGCGTCGCGCGAACGACGCGCGCGTCCGAGGCCACCGCGCGCATCCTCACCGCTCGCGCCGTCGACCGACCGAGGCGACGCGTCGGGTCGTCCCGCCCGTCGCGCGCGCTCGACCGGTCCACACCCATAACTGTGAAGATTGCGCGAGGCGACGACGCATCGTATAAAAAAGCATCGAGCGCCAACCGCGCGCGCACAATCTTTTACATTTCTCACGCGCGAACGAAAGACTTCGCACCGTTAGGGTTGTTAGCGCTCCTCGGTGTGGTGTGGTGTGGTGTGGCGAGGCGAGGCGCGCGGCGGGCTTGTGGACGGAGCGGGCGTTCCGCGAATGTGTTACAATGTATAGCTACGTATGTTTAGAAGGAGCGATCACACCTCGATGCCACTCTTGAAGATGCGCTTGAGCGACGAGAGGGCGGCGTTGCGATGTATCGCGACTCTGTCGACGGTGGCGGCGACGTCTTCTTGCAGCGCCACGGCTTCCTTGCCCGGGAGCACGCGCAGATCGTTGAGCAAAGCCGACGCCTTGGTATCCATACCGTACGTCTTCGATTCGATCGAACGCAGCTCTTTCGCCACCGAACGTAAATTAGCCGCCCCTCGTTTCATTTCAATTTCCGCCGCGCTCGCCGCCTCCGCCAACCGTCGTATATCCGCGCTCGCCGTCTCGGCGTCGAGCGCTAACGTTTCACTCCTACGAACGCACGCGTTGAACAACGCCTCCTCACTCTGTAATCTCCCCAGTGTCGACCGCCAGAGCAACGTTCGCGGTCCCGGAAGCGCGAGCGCCAAAAAAGCCAAGGTACTCGCCCCCGTCGTCAGCGGGTTCTCCCGCACCGTCTCCACAGCCTTTTTGCTCACCCTCTTAAAGAATTCATCCTCGCTCTCTCGCGCGCGCTCGGCGAGCGCTTCCGCGTGCGCCACAGCCGTACTCGTGACGTCGTTCACTCGCTCTCGAGTCGTCTCGATCGTCTTCGCCACGGCGAACGCGACGTCCGAACTCGTTCGATCTATCCGCTCCGTCGCCGCCTCCCGCGTGCGCGAGACGCCGTCCACGACGCCTCGAACGCCGTCGAAGGCTTTGGACAGGCTCTCCGGGAACTCCATCGCTCCGTTCTCCCTCACCGACGCGCGCGCCGAGACCGTCGGCCTCGATGCCACGGGCGCACGAGCGTCGCGCTCTCGCGGCCAACCGGGCTGGTCGGTCGTCGCGTCGTCACTCGTCACCGCGTCGCGTCGAGCGCGCGCGGTCGTCGCGTAGAGGTGCGACAGACGCGCCGCGACGTCGAGATTCTGCGCGCGTCGGACGTCGAACGTCGACCGCGCGCGCGACGAGAGGGACATGGGGGCGTTCTCAACCCAAGGCGCGCGCGACGCCGGCGATGGCGGCGTCACCGGGAAGAAGCGCGGCGACGCGGCGCGAGGAGACGCGCTGCGTCGAACGGAGATGCGACGAAGCGGACGCAACGCGCTGTCCATCGATCGATTCATCAAGGCGCGAAAGTCAACCTACGATAAACGCGAGCGCATCAAACGTTCGCGCGCGGAGGGGGCGGCGCGAAGAGCCAAGTACGAGAGACTGCAGCGCAAGTTGGCGGGCGCGTACGAACGCGACGATGCGTTCGATCCGGAGGCGTACGAGCGACGATTGGCGTTGATTGACAATCCAGAGCTCGCGAGGGAGGGAACGAGCGGTCGCGAAGAAAGCGGTGCGCAGGAAGGGAGCGAGGAGGAGGACGCGGCGAGAGGACGCCGGCGAGAGGACGAAGACGACGAGGCGCCCGAGGAGCAGGTCACCGTCAAAGGGAAGAAGAAGAAATTCGATCCGGTGAAGAAGGCACGGGAGAAGGCCCAAGTGGCTCGGGAGGAACGCGAAGCGCAGAAGAAGGCATTTTTAGAGGAAAAGGCTCGTCGAGACGCCGAACTCGCCGCACTGCGCCGAAAGCGACACGATAAAAAAAATCTCATGAGAAAGAAGACAAAGAGAGGTCAACCGGTCATGAAGCATCGCGTGCAAAGCATTTTAGATAAGCTCACGGCGGACGCGAGCTCGTGACGCGCCTCGGCTCGCCGTGCGCACGAAACGTAGGATTTTGTAATTGTACGCGCTGGATAACGATATCGATCGCGATGTGTTGATGAAGACGGCACACGGCGACGTTCGACGCGACTGACACGATGCACGCCGCCGCCAGAGTGAACGCAAACATTCGCGTCGCGCCGCACCGCTCGTGCGAGCGACGTGAGCCCGCGTCTCGCGTCCGCAGCGCGGCGACGCGGGACGCATCCGGAGCCGAGTTCGAGAGACGTGCGATGCTCGGACTCTCCACCGCCGCGGTCGTCTCGACGTTCACGCCGTTGCGCGCGATCGCCGCGGAAGAGGAAAAGGCTAAAAAGGTTGTCGCGGTGCCGTACACCAAGTACGTCGTCCAAAAAGAATCGACCGAAGAGGCGATCGCCGTCGCGAAGGAACTGAAGGCGGCTGGCGCGCGTTTGTACGGCGCTTTTTGGTGTGAGAACTGTAACAAGCAAAAGGAACTCCTGGGCAAGGAGGCGATGGAGTACATTGACTACGTCGAATGTTTCCCCAACGGTGTCTATCAAAACTCGCCCGGACACGAGGATGTCATCAAGCCGGATGCGATATGCAAGGGATATAGCGACGCGTGGCCTCTTTGGGTCGTTCCCAAGGGAGCGGACGATGAGATCGGAATTCAAGGCCAAATCAAAAAGCCGCGTGAGTTGCAACGACTCATCAAGGAGGCGAAGGGTGAAAAGGGTGACTTGTTGAAGTATTTCACTACGCTCGAGATGGATTAATTAATTTTTAACACTGCTATTCAACGTATTCCGTTCGCTGAGCTCGCGTTTACGCGCCCGCACGTCTTCAATCTCTGCGTACGCGGCGTCCCAGTCGATTTCTTCTATTGCACCTAAACTTCCAACGGAATGCGTCCGCTGGTTACGCTTTTCTTCCTTGATGGAATCCATCTCGGCGTACGCCGCGTCCCAGTCAATGTCCGCCCAATCCGCGGCGCCGCCGCCGGTTTCGACAGCCGCATCCGCCGCCGGAACATTCATCGTCGTCTCGGACTGATCCGACGATACCATTTCTAATTTTTCTAATTTTTTTCTCAATTCTACCGCTTCGGCGAGCGCTCTCGCGCGCGCCTGCTTCGCGTCGGCGATCTCTCTTCGCGCCTCGGCCAACTCGCGCATCAGCCGTCTTCGTTCACCGAGCGACGCGGACCGCGCATCACTTTCGCCCATCGCCTCCGTCTGCGATCGACTCGCCCCTACGCGAAGACGATCGATCTCTTCATCCCTCTCCCGCACCTCTCGCTTCAACCGTTCGTTTTCGTTCCGCAAGTCGCGTAGTAATCCGCGCGCCTCCGTCGTCGTCTCCCCTTCCCTCGAGCGCCTCGACGAATCCTCTCCTCCTCCTCCCCCGCATCTCTCGCGAAACGCGATGGATACATCGTCCAGCGTCACCGAAAGCGCGTCCGCTTGCGCCGTGACGTCGCGCAACGCCTCCTCCGCCTCGTCCCCTCGGTGTCGCTCCGCTCGCAACAGCGCGCGCTGAGCCCGAACCACCGCCTCGAGCGTCACCTCCCGCGCGGCGTCCCTCGCGCGCGCGCCTCCTCCGCGACATCGTCTCGACATCGACGACGACGCACGCGACGACGACGACGTCTTTCTCCTCGCTCGCACGTCGATGTACGCCTCCTCCTCATCGTCGTCGTCGACGTCCACCGCCATCGACGCCGCGGACGCGACGCGCACTCGCGCGAGCGACCGACCGCGACCGGCCGACCGCGACCGGCCGATGATCGACCCGTAATAGTCGCTCGGACGTGATTGCGAATGATGGGATTACTGACGGGATCTTTATCTTCGTAGATTGTGCATACTGTGCGTTCGAAAGAGCCATGTATGGTGCATGTGTGTCCCACACACACCGCGTGGGGATGTGGTCTAGTGGTATGATTCCTCGTTTGGGCGTCCGAACGAGTCGCGAAATGCAGCGACGATGTACACTCATACTGTACGACTATTTGTACTATCAAGTCTCGAGGAGGTCCCGAGTTCGATTCTCGGCGTCCCCCACTTTTTTTATATGCCTATTTCCCCTTAAGTATGTGTCAAATGTCCGACCATATGGAGAGACCCAAACTTGGCAGCTCCACGCTGAGAATCGTCAAAGTCGGGTGGTACGCATTTAGGACAACAACTGTATTACATCTCACGCGCCGGACGTTTGCGGCACGACGCGTTCGAGAATGAGCTCAAGGTCAAAATTTTATCTTTTTTTCCTCGGCTTTTACTATGATAGTATGATGCGTGTCGTATGTACTGTATGTCCGAAGAGTCGGTCGGTCGACACGCCGCGGAGACGGACGGTCGCGTCGCCGTCGACGGCATATTCGCTCGCGACGGGACGGGACGGGACGCGACGCGATGGTGGACGGTGACGCGGCGACGCGGAGCGAATCTCCGGAGAGCGTGTTGAAATCCTCGACGGTCATGGACGCGCCGAAGAAGCGCATCGCGCGACCGCCCAAGCCCGATCGCACGGCGTTCGAGGCCAAGATCTCGGAACTCACGGCGATTACCGATGCGAAGCAGGCGCGGATCACGGAGATTAAGGCGCTCGTGAACGCGAAGAGAGACAGGAGAAAGGCGAGTTCGACCGCGAACGCGCCGCTCTTAGAAAAGGTCAAGGCGTTGAACGCGATCGCGAACGAAAAGATTGCGCAGCGGGACGCGATCCGCGAGGAGTTGCGCGCGAGCGACGAGAAGCGAGATCAAGTACGAGCCAAGGCGAACGCCATGCGTTCGACGACGAAATTCCTCACCGATGAATCTATCGATAAGGAAATTGATAGAATCGAATCCAAGTTGTCTCACGAGACCATGCCGCTCGCCGAAGAAAAGAGACTGATTGAGCAAATCAAGAGTCTCAATAAAAACCGCGACCTCGCGCGAGAATATGTCGAAAAGCAAGCCATCATTACCGCGCATGACGCGGCTAGAAAGGGATGTTTAGATCGCATCAGAGCAAAAGATGCAGAGATTAACTCCATCAAGGCGGAGCAAGGGAAGATTCGCTCGAAACTGAACGAGGTGAAGAGTAAGGACGACGCCGCGAACGCCGACGTGCCCGCGCTCAACGAAGAGAAAAGCGCCGCCTATGAAGAGATCAAGGCTACGCGCGAGCAGATTAATAAGCTTCGTGCCGAGCAAAAGAAAATTGAAGACAGCTATTGGGCGCAAGAGAAGCTTTTCCGTGCGCAACAAAAGGAGATTAAGCAGGCGCAGTGGGAGGCTTCGCAAGAAGAGAGAAAGGCGCGCGAGGAAGCGCGCAAGCAGTGGGAGTTGGAAAACGCGCCCGAACCGTTTGAGGAAGAAATTTCCGCGTGTGACGCTCTCATGACTTACTTAGCCCAGTGGGACGTGTCGAAGAAGAATGAACAATCTACCGCGATGACCACGTCGACCGAAGAGGTGACAAAGGGGGTGGAGGGGATGAAACTCGCGACGCGCGACGCCGCCGACGACGACATGTTCTCCGTCAGCAGTGGATACAACAAGAAGAAGAATAAGAGAGGTGGTAAAAACGCAGCATCTTCCGCGACTATTCAACATTCGTTCGATACTTTGGCTTATTTTGCCAAGATCCAGGTCGCCGTCGTGGCGAAAGCTACGGACGTGCCGAGCACTCTGGAGAGCATCAGAGTCAAGAAGGAGGAGTTCTTGCAGAAGCGAAAAATCAAGAAGGAGCGTCAAGCAGCTGGCCTTCCTGATGAAGAGGACGTAGCGAAGGAGAAGGATAAAAAGAACAAGTCGAAAGAGGAAACGGACGGCGAGAGCGGTAAGGGTAAAAAGGGTGGTAGTAATCCACTCTCCGTCTCCCTCACCGTCAAGGATGATGTCGTTGAGGTCTGTGTGACGTTGAGCGGTGAGCAAAAGAAGTAGATGTAGAGATACTTCCTGAACCTTAGTGTTTCAGAACAACTCCGTAGTTACTATAATACTATCACGCGATTTAGTGTGTCAATTTTTCTCATCTACCTCTGTGCTAGAAGAAAGTACTCGGGATCGGTTCTCGTCAACAACTTTTCCGCATCCACGCGCCACGCATCCGCCATTCGCAGTCTGATGTTGAATGCGTTGCCCATACCCCTCAATAATACTGAAACACGCGCGATCATTACCATCTCCTCAGGTGCTTTAATGACTGGGTCTCGCGACTGCATCTCGTCCAAAAACTCTTGCAAATTGAGCCCTTCGGTGACATCCGGGGTGTCTCGATCGTTCCAAAACGTCGCGAGTTTGAAGCTCACATTTGGATCTGAATTCTCACTCTTCGCACCGAACCCTTCGGGTTTCTCTGATTGAACTAATCGGTGGCACTCCTCGACGTCGCCCTCCGCTACGGCTAATATGAGCTTGGCGTACGTTCTGCGAGCAGCCTCATCAATGCGCTTCACTTGTCCATAGTCAATGAGCCCGAGCCTACCATCCGGCATGAGTACGATGTTGCCAGGATGCGGGTCACCATTGAAAACACCAAGTTCAAAAATTTCATAAGCGTGCACGTCGACTAAAGTTTGAAGAAGAGCACCTAAGTTGATTAGCGGGGGCGGTGGTTGTCTACTGACTGGACCTGTCAGTAGTCTCAATGGAGATAGATTGTACGCGAGCTTGAAAGGGCTCAACAGTGAATGTCGAATCTGAAGTAGCGTATTTACTCTTTTCGTTCGCTTTGCCGCTTGTTTCGCGTCCGGTGTCGTCAAACTACCGCCTCCGATCTTTTGTCTTTCTTGCTCCTCCAAGCTACTCGTAGTGGTCCCTCTGTAACGCGCTATGGCTTCAAACTGATCGCGAATGCCATCAACCAGACGTTTACCGGGCACCTCATCCATCACCAAGACTGTTTTTGTGCACAACCTTTTATGAGGTGCGGGAATGTACACCTTCTTACCCCATTTGGGCATGACGACCGAACGGACCTCCTCGAGGTTCTCAGCTTCAGCGCAGTAGTCAAACTCCGTCAAGAATTGTCTCTCAATCTCTTCCAAAGGCGGCACGTGTTGAGGCATCGCCAATCTACAGAAGTCAATACACGTGCGAATGTCCGCTCGAAAACGCCTTTCAATACCGGGCGCCTGCACCTTTACAACGACGGTGCGACCGCCGTACTTTTTGGACAGTTTCGCTCTGTGGACCTGCCCAATACTTGCAACTCCAAGCGGTTTCTCTTCCCACTCTTCGAACACATCCACGTGACCGTTTGATTCTAGTTCTCTAATCGCGATCTCTCTCGCTTCTCCTGGTTTCATCTCAGCCGGAGCGCTATCTTGCGTATCCTTGCACCACGAAAGATATTGATGCGGGACAAAGTCGTCCCTCGTCGATAGCAACTGTGCGTTTTTCAGGTAGAAACCTCGCATAGAGTAGACTAAATCTCTCACGGGTAACGCATACTTGTTGTGCAGCGCCTCGTAGGCTGCGTTCGCGGCGTCATCATCGAGCGTCAGCCCCGTCCACGCCGGAACTCCCAAACGCACCGCATCCCTGTTTCGCGCTTGCACCGCTCGATACTGCAGGTAGACCGGGAAGGCGTTCGCCCAAAAGATGACCGATCTCTGGGCGCCCTCCTCCGTTCCCACGTACGCGCCGAGGGCGGCGCTCGCGCTCGCACCTCCCGCGAGAGCGAGGCGACGAAACGAGGACGCCATCGTGTGGAGGCGTTTTTCCAGTCAGTCATCCTCCTCCTTCACCGTCAGTCTTCGTCCCGTTCGTCAGCCTCGTCCTCGGAGGAGCGACGACGACGAGTCCACCGAACGCGAGATCGTGGACGGGTGTGGACATGACGTCATCGACGCTTCATCTGTATCGCGCCATACTTCGTTCGGCGCTCCGCTTCCCGAGCAAGAACAAGATGGCCATCGTCGAAGAAATTAAACTCGAGTTTCGCGAAGCGCGCGAGCTGACGGACGGTGCGGAGATCGCTCGAAGACTGGCGATGGCGAGAGATGGATTGGATCGATTGAGAGCGTTTTCGAATATCGATTCGGGATCGAGCACGTGGCAGGTTTCCCTCAAAGGGCCGCACACGGGAGACTAAGTAGACTGGGATGAACTATTCCCCTATGTTCTGTTGTTACAAGCCTCACTCGTCGTTCGCTGGGGCTACGACGAAGAGTTTAGTGCGTCTAAATTTTAGATTCACTCTGACGCAAGTCGGTGACTCGAGTGCTGGCAAATCCCAACGACAGAATTTGCGCGGCGGTCTACTCTCTTTTGGCAGGTGAACAGAGCTCAACTCTGCGGGTACGACGAGAGGCAGTGCGTTCTTCACCATTGTGTCAAGATTCTGCGTCGGAGGGAATCGCATCTCTGGATCTATGACATACGAAGCTGGCAGCTCTTTGCATGAGATGCAGTAAGATATATCGTTTTCAAGAACGTTCCATACAGAAATTGCCGGAGCTTTCAGAGGTGACGAATGTCCATCCGTGCTCATGTTCGGTACCACCTCGAGTGTGACGTGCCAGTTACCGATGTCGAAGGACATTTTAGTGGACTCTAAAGTGATCGACATTCCTGGCACAATCTCAGGTGATCTAGGCATGAATTCGGATGTGAACATGGCAAACGTGTTGCCCTGAACGAAAGTTGCATTTTCCTTTTTCAGGCACAGCCATCCATCTTTGGTCGATCTTTCTCTTTTTATTCGAGCCATCAACATGCGCACGGACCGATCTTTAATCATACTCGCTCCGAGACCGTGACAAGTCTCCCGAATCACCTGCTTCCAGAAGAAGATGGGCTGAGATATGAAAGGCGTGCAGTCCACATAACAGCCGACGTCGCTCACCCTCGTTGCGTCCCAAAATGGTTTGAAGAGTGAATTATCCACCATTTCACAGAGTTCGTCGCTGTTTTGACCAATCATGGTAACGTTCCGCAGAAATCCATCCCCAAACATGTCCTCAAGCAATGGTACGAGCTGATTCCTAAGCTTACCCCGCGTGCTCCAAGTCGGCGTTGAATCTAAAAAGTACGGCACCCCGTACGTGTGCGCAAAATCGAGCACATCATCTTTCACGTGGGGAAGCATCGGGCGCCAGATACGAACACCTTCAACGATTCCTTCTTCGGACATCCCATTTACTGACAGTAAATTCGCACCCCGCATCAGATTTGTAATAATATTTTCCTGTACGTCCCCGTGGTGATGCCCCAGCAAGACTGCAGGGAAACCGTGCGCATCCGCGCTCCTCTTGTAGAAACCGTAGCGTATTTTCCTCGATTCAATCTCGTATTGCTCTCTTGGAGTAACGCCGCGCCGTATCTGGTCCACTACACATCGTTCAAACTTCATACCGTGTCTCACACTCCAATCATCAACGAAGTCCGCCTCCTCTGTGCTCTCTGGTCTATTCTTGTAGTCGATGTGCAGCGTCACGACGTCGAATCCTTGATGCTTTAAGATGTAGGCTAGCACCATGGAATCAACACCTCCACTCAGTGAAACCGCTATGGTGTTACCGAACTCACTCATTCTGCTGCGCATGAACGCCTCCACCGTCTTATAGAGTGCATGCGAGGACATCGCCGCCACAGCTTCCTCCGTCGGCGTGAACTCTGCCCGCTCTAAAATATTATCCCCCGCCTTGTGCTGTTTACCCTGTAAATCCTGATAGCATCTCAGCGTCGTCTTGCGAAAACGTTCTAGGAGAGATTTATTTTCAACGTGCGTCTTCGCACATTCGTCAATCACGTCCAGACATCGCAGCAATCGCGGACACGTCTTTTGCGTGTGGCGAAACGGCATGAGAGTGAACACTTGCTCTGGTATCGTGAGCTCATCGAGCCACGCGCGCTTATTGTCCAACACGTCCTCGACCAAAATCGTCGCGATTCGATCATTTCTCTCCACTTTCGCGTCTCGACTCGCATCGTCTCTGTAAATATGTCGACTAAACTGATCCAACAACACCACCAGCGCCGTCGTCGTCGACGGCGCGCGCGTCCAACTCGCGTACGCCCGCATCACCCCCGCTCGATCCATCGCCTCTCCCTCCATCCCTCGCTCCACGCGACGCAACGCGTCTCCGAACCGCGTCCGTATCTCTTCGTCCGCGATCGACATCGCATCGCTCGACGCGAACCACTTGCGTTTATACGCCTCGTCGAGCGTCTGCGCGCCACCGGGAAACCAATACTCGCCCACCGCGCGCGCCGTCTCGCGCGCGAACGCCTCGTCCTCGTCCTCGTCCTCGACGACGGCGTCGTCGGCGTCGAGCACCGCGGCGCGTCGGAGCGATGCCTCGAGCGACGCCACGCCCGGCGTCGTCATCGGGACGCGGCGGCGGCGGTGTGCGGGCGAGGCGGTCGCGTTCGCGCGGGATTTTCATTCATTCGCCCGCAACCATCGGCAGAGGCGAGCGCGCGCGGCGATCGTTCGAGCGAAAAGGACGACGCGTCGAACGCGGTGGTATCGTCGGACGCGCGACGATGCGCGCGAGCGTGACGACGACGTCGGTGGAGGGGCGGCACGTGGCGCGCCCCGATACCGAGGAAACACCCATATTGGCGAGTGGACGCGCGCGCGCGTCCGCCGATGCGTGGCGACGAATCGTGTGGGTGATCGTTGTGAGCGCATTCATCGTGATGATGGGGTTGATGCTCTGCGCGAACGGCGCGCCCGAGCTGAAGAGAGGGCCGAGACGACGGCAACACCATCACCGGGAGGACCAAGAACGATTGCGGTGCACCGGGAACGTTTCACACGTGGCTCTGCTCATCGCTGGTTCGACGCGATCGTTTGTTTTACCGAGCGTTCATCAAGGATTGAAGAGATTTCTGATTGATGAGCTTGAGAGAGGCTCGTGCGTCAAGGTGCACACCGTCATGGACTTGGCGGTTAACGACGCGTCGGGGACACATCCGGGCGTGGAAGTGTTTCCAAAGATCTTCCCTCACGCGTTGCAACAAGCGATCGATGTCATTAATCCTTCGATTTTGAATTTTCATGAGGCGCATCACCTGCAGCTCGATGGTCGCGATCCTTTCGGTCGCAACTGTCCTACGACGACGTACGCTTCTCCAGAGACATCAAAAATTGCGTTTGACACTGATAAACGGTTGCTTTGCATCGCAAACCATTTGGAGAAGGATCTTAACATACAGTTTTCGTGGTATATCAGAACTAGGCCAGATTTCATATGGCTTGCACCGATACCAAACACACTCTTCAACTTCCTCAGCGTGCGAGACGGTGAGAAAACACTTGTGTTTGATTCTGACTGGGACTGGCCCATCAATGATGCATTTTACGCCATTCATCGAACTCTGGCGGATTCTCTGTGGGCTAAGGGAAGTAAAATATTCAATGGCATACCGTGTGCCGCGACGTATCAGGAAAATCTTGGACCAGAAGGGTTGCTTAAACACGCCGCGCGAATCGTCGGCGCGCTACCTCAAGGTGTCCACCTCAACGGTGCAGCTGTTGCACGGCCGGGTGGTCATTTATGGTGCTTTCGAGAGTATCGATGTAAAAGAGCAAACAGGAACTTCAAAGCTGAAGTGAACGCGTACGCATTCCAAGTGCAACAGTGGTTGGCCACTGGTGAGCACAAGGATGATCGTCCTGTATCTCCGAGAGGCTTCATGGAGCAAGTCTGTCCGCTTGGTATTTCATCTAGCTAGACAGTAGCGCGTGAGCAGACGTATTGAGTCTTTAGGATCTGGATTGAAAAATAGCACTCTAGTACATAGCCCGAGAACATAAGAAATCAACTTGTTGAATTGTACGACCTCCGCACCTTGGCCAGCAAATACTCATATTCATCTTTCGCTCCAGAATGCTTCTGGAGCGAAAGATGAACCTCCACGAGCGTCCAAGCATCCAGAGCTGCATACAAAATTTGTGAAGTGGATAACGGGCGCTGGCTCCAGTTCGACATTCTCATCGTCTTGTCCAGAGGTTTACCGAGCACTGTAGCTACCAAGGTTGACAGACTGATTGGCTGATAGCGTGCGAGCTCTTCTCGTGACGACCATGGATAGTTCGTTGATGCCCTACTGGAACGAGCAGCCAATACACCACACTTCCACAAGGACTGCAAGTCAGCGACATTATGCACGGTATTAAAGGAAGAATGACACATGGCGAGTCTATGCAGATCTTCCTGTACCGCAAAACCTAATTTCAGCACGTCTTTATCCTGGAGTATCCTTCCTACCGTTTTTTCTAGCGCCTCTGGAAAGTTTTCGACGAGTCTCGGGATATCGAGGATTACCACCCCATTTTGCGTTGCAAGTTGCAATGTCGCAACCCGAGTTTTCTTTTCTTGATTTGCACCCTCACCAACTGCCGCGCCCCATTCCGTGTCCAAACCAACGATTGATTCATTCGCCAGAAAATGGTCCATTGCGTTCAGTAAACTCGCTTCGTCGTTGACGAAGACGATGCTATCATCCAGGTGGGCGGGAAGCTGGAAAAAGGTTTCACGCCTGCGGGCTATGACTTTTTCTAATTCTATGGGATCACAGCTAAAATCCAGGCCACATCTATCGGCGTATTGAAAAGCGTATTCAAATTCTTCAATCGAAGCAAGGCTTTCTATCACCCAGCGCTGGAGGTCAACGTCGCTCCCGGCGTGAGAAAGTGCAGCTTCAAACTGCCCTTTACCTATCATTCGACTTATTGTTGACTTGAAGTATTGTGAACGAACTTCCGGAAATTCCGTCTCTAGTTGGAAGGCAGTACATGCTTTATACGCTTGACGCAACGCTGCATGATTTCTTGTGCCCTCACTGATGCAATACTCAATCCAAGCGCGCGTAAGTTGTCGATCGGACACGACTTCAAGAAGCTCCAAGGAGAGTGCAAATTCGTTTCCTTGCGCGAGAAGTTGTAACGTTTCGATCTTGACAAAATCGGTCAGACTGAAACGAATAACCAGAGAAATAGCCAAATTGTATTTGCTTTCCGCAATAAGTTTCCTTGTTAATTTTGTCAGAGGGTGCGCTTTATCGCTAGCTTCCTCCAGCCTGAGATCCTCCAGCTCGAGTCCGTACGTCTGAATCAACCTGATCGTCACACGGGCCGGAACAGTCGTATTCGGCGAAACAATTATAGAACGAACAAGCGAACCCATTTTCGCACGCGATTGAGCGCATAACACGACGCAACTTTTGATCGTAGTGCTAAAACTCTTTCGGTTACACTCCTCCCACGCACCCGGTACGTCTCGCAGACAGTCCAGCAACAAGAAAACAGCCACCCACATATCTGCATCGTTATGGTCCTCACTGCTTATATTTCTTGGATCTTTTGAGATTTCCTCGTGGATTAATTCGATGCATTCCGTCACAAACTGTGCCGGCTGTACGGCGCTCGCTAGCCATTCTGCGACCAATGCTCTTAGCTGAGGATACCGCGCGCCCTCTCTCATGTGCGCCTCCAATTTGGCCACTGCGTCCCTCGGTCGGAATGATGCAGCATCTATGGTGGTATCGATTGTGCTGCTGGACATTTTCAGCGTGCGTCTCGACCCACGAGTCGATGAACGTAGCCTAGCCGATTCGTTCGATTGTCGCGAGACAGGATACCGCACGTCGATTCGAAAACGCGCTCCGCTAAGCATCAGCCTACGGTAAATGCCTACGGCAAATGGAAATTCATACCTGAGTCCAGGAGGTACACGCGCATTCGAGTTCAGGTGCGCGAGAGGGCGTGTTTGGCGACTGTCTCTGAGAACTGTAATGCGTGCGGCGGCGAGACGCGTTACACTAGGGAAAGTAAATTTATGATGATAAATGGGTATTAAATTCATGAAGAGTTTCCGCTCGATGAATTTTCATACAGCAAGCCAGCTACGATACCTAAGAAAGAAAGAACTTTTGTCTGTTGAAGCGTTTATTCCGACTCAGACGGGCGCTCGGCGTTTTCCCAAGACGCGTTCCATTGCTTGTCGTAGAAAGTAGCCTCTTCAGCGAGATCCTTCAACGTATCGAGATCCTTGAGAGAACGAATGAGGGTGACAAAGAGGATGGTGGCGAGGATGGCCGTCTTGCCCAAGAAAGAGTTGTGCAAGTCAACGAGGCCAGCACCGCCCGCGGCGTCGATGAGGTACGCGAAGGCATAGCCAACCATCGCGGCGCGACCGTTCGCCTTTTCAGCCTCCGGGAGGTGGAAACGGCGCATCCAGACGTGCCACGGCACAATGGACGTGTCGAAAAGACCATCTTCATCATACACAGCCGGGGAATCTTCCAACATCTTACGGTGCACGACTTCGGCGTCGATAACAGCGTCCCAATCGACTTCGCCTTCCGCATTCTTGAACTGTTCAAGATCCCAGTTGCCGTTCACCCATCGTGGATCCTTCCACGCAGACTGTTCGCCAGCGAAGATCGCACCAGTCATGGCAGCGGCGCCCGCAGCCTTGCCGAAAGCCTTGTCACCCTTGAGCGTACCGCCGGTTTCGAGCGGAGCAGCCTTGCGTCCTTCAGTGGTGGCCGTGGCGACGATACCTCTGCAGACACAGATGAAAAGAACGATAAATCGCAACCGTCAGTCTTCTCTCTTCGTTTCATCATTCGTGGCACCAAGTAATGCTCAAATTCAACGGTGCCCTCGAGCGAGCGGCGCCTCGCGGCACCAGCTCCAGAACACCTCGAGATCGGAACATTACGCGCGTGAACCGTCGCTTCGCGAAACTTTATCGGGCGTCGAACGGTGGATCTCGTCCAGACGTAATCCCCCACCCCTCGTGGAACCGTACTCGCGCGCGTTCTCGCGCCATCTCGCGTTTCGTCGCGCGATCGTTCCGCAAGACCTCACGCGAGATACTTTTCGCGACCTTATCGACCCTCGCGAGCGATGCGTTGACTCACCTGGACGTGCGCGCGCGGCGGAGCGCGTTCGGGGCTCTGCTTCGAGGAAAAAAACGTTTTCGTCAGTATCGAGTTCGACGGGCGACCGTCTCCGCTCGCGCGACTCCTCGCGCCGCGCACACTCCCCGCGCGCGGATAGATAAACGTCCGAGCCCGACCCGCCCGCCCGAGCCCATCCGCGTGCAATCGGGCGCGCACACGCCCGCGCGCGATCGCGTCGCGCACCTGAGCGCGGTCGCGTTGTGCGTCAAAGTTTGCATCATGTTCGTTTCGGGATCGACGTCACGTTGTACCGCGCGCCGACGCCTCCCCTCGCCCGTCGTCCGCCCGCGCGCGCCTCGGGCGCGCCGAGCGCCCGGCGGTCGGGCGCGCCGACCGGTTTTTACGATTGGGCTCTTTTTTATCCCCGCATCGCACGCGTAGACTCGTACTCGCGTTGTTTTTAACACCATGATCCCACCCATCGCACGATCAACCCTCGCGCGCGCACAGATCTCCCACCTCTGGTCGAGAGATCTCCTCGATCGGATGCGTGAGTGGGGCGACGCGACTCGGATCCACCCATCGTCATCGTCGTCGTCATCGGTCGTCCATCGTGCAGATTTCCAGAAGGTGCGTCCGCATCGCGCGACTCGGCGCTGGACCGGTGGTGCGCGTGATACGGCGTCGCGTCCGAGAGGGAGCGAAACCGAGTTCGAGTTCGAGTCGTCGCGGATCGACATGGAGTTGTTTTACGTCGTCACGTTTTGCGCGCTCGCGTGCGCGTGCGCGACGATGGAACTTCGAAAGAAACGAATGAGTGGGAAGGGTGCAAACTTACCCGCGAATTTCTTGGCGTTTCGAAATAATTACTTGGTCGTGTACGCGTTGATGATGGCTGGTGATTGGTTGCAAGGACCGTACGTGTACGCGCTGTACAAACACTACGGCTACTCTACGGGAGACATCGGGAAACTGTTCATCGCGGGTTTCGGGGCCAGTATGATTTTCGGAACAATCGTGGGGAGTTTAGCGGATAGATACGGACGAAAGCGAGCAGCTCTCACTTACGTGGCCACGTATATCGCCTCGTGCATCACGAAACACTGGAGCGACTATGGCGTGCTCATGCTGGGCCGTTTCTTTGGCGGAATCGCTACATCGCTCCTGTTCACCGCATTCGAGTCGTGGCTAGTTTCTGAGCACTTCGCTCGCAACTACGATCCTGACTGGCTGAATGGAACATTTTCAAAAGCTATCTTCATCGGTAATGGTTTGGTTTCGATCATAGCGGGCTTATTGGCCAACTACTTAGTAACGGATATGGATCTTGGACCCGTGGCGCCCTTTGACGCCGCCGCGACGTTCCTGGCAATCGGTGGTGCCATCATCGCATCTACGTGGACTGAAAACAAAGGCGCTGCTACTGAAAATGCTTCCCTACAAGCGAGTTTCCGTGCGGCTTCGAACGCCATCTTCAATGATAAGAAGGTGCTTTATCTTGGAGCCATGCAGTCTCTGTTTGAGGCTGCGATGTATTCGTTCGTATTTTTATGGACGCCTGCTTTGAGCCCGAACGAAGAAATCATTCCGCACGGCATGATTTTTGCCACCATGATGGTTGCGTGCATGATTGGTTCATCCATTGCCGGACAACTTCTTGCAGAAAAGGATTTGCGCCCAGAGAAGTACATGCAATATGTGTTCTTGGCGTCTGCCGCCTCACTTTCGTTGCCCATCTTCGTCAACATGTTACCGCTTCCGAAGAGCGCTGGTAACTCGATCACATTAGAGGGTCAGATAATCATGCTCGGATTCCTCGTCTTCGAAGGTTTGGTTGGAATTTTCTGGCCAAGTATGATGAAGATGCGTGCAACATACGTTCCGGAGGAAATTAGAAGCACCGTCATGAACTGCTTCAGAATTCCTCTCAACTTATTTGTGTGTATTGTCTTGTACAATGTGGCATTGTTCCCTCTCTCTGCCATGTTTGCTATGTGCACGCTCTTCCTTATTGGAGCGGCCTACTTGCAACGCAAACTCGAAATTATCACAGCTGTTCCGCAACAAACGCAGTCTATCCCCTAGTCATTTTAAAAAATGAAATAGCTACGCACATTGTAGTGGTAATTTTACTTTTTTCCGTGAGAGATCAGTAGAACTGTTCACTCCAGTGCCCCATCTCGCGTGACGCGCGCGAGTGCAGGTTCTCAGTCAGCCACCCCACGAGCGATGCGACGAGCTCCTCATATTTCCGCGCGCACTCCTCGACTACATCCACTCAAACGTGCGCGAATAATAGAGCTGGGTCAATGGTATGTCTTGCGCTTGCTTGCGCGAAGGATTAGTCACGCTTGACTCCCGCGAGCCACGCAAACTCTCCGAACTTGAAAACTGACCGCCGTTGTCGTCGATAACAGAACAAGCTCAACAGGAATCAGAAGGCGACTTTACGCCGATTCATGGATGTTGCAGATACGAATGATGAGGTGATCTCACTGCAGGCGCTCCAAGACGCATCGTGGGACATAGAGTCTGCGTTCGAGCTTTACTTTTATTCGTTACGCTCAAGAAGTTCCAAGAAGTCTTCCACGAATGAGGCTGGTATTAACGCTCTCTTCGATGCGTACAAGGTTCAGGACGATGAAGGCGATGAACGATTGGAGGCCGAGGGCATCATCAGGTTGTGCGAAGATTTAGGTGTGGATCCTTTCGATCCGGTGACTCTCGTCTTGTCACTTAAGATGGGAGCCGAAAGTATGGGAAAGTACACGAAGCAAGAGTTCACTCGAGGATTGACTGCTTTGGGGTGCGATTCAATCGATAAATTGAAAAGTAAGATAGATAGTCTCAGGAAGGAGCTGGAAAATCCAGTGAGTTTTAAGAATGTGTACGAATTTACGTTCGGTTTTGCGAAGGAGCCAAACGCGAAGGCCTTGACTCTCGAAACAGCTGTTGGTTTGTGGAAGGTTTTGATGGCTGAGAGGTGGTGCTTCACGGACGATTGGTGTAACTTTTTAGAAATCAATCACGGCAAAGCGATATCGAATGACACGTGGTCGCAAGTCCTTCAATTTAGTCGACAGGTTGGTGAAAATCTGCAGAGTTACGACCCGAATGACGCGTGGCCATACTTGATTGATGAGTTTGTTGAGCACAAACTAGAAGGCGCGAATCCCTCATGAAGAAAATGAAGAAATAGAATGACTAAATCTAGAAATACAATTTGTACAGAAATGAATCATCATGAAGAAGCTACATTTCGGCGCCTCAGCCCTTCGTCAAGTAAGTCAGCCCGGTTCGAATGTTCTGGCGCCTGAGAACTCGTGACAGAATCCATCGCATCGGCTATGGCTCCGGCATACTTGGACTGTTCTCGTGACTTACTTGCAGAGAGCCTTGCTGTTTCGTCCAATTTTGTCCCCATTACCAACAAAGAGAGAGCCGTGACGAAGAAAGCGAAACAGCTCAAACTTGACCAGAGCAGACCAACCAGGATGACAAATGATGTCACTGGGTAGAAGTATAGGATTTTCACAAAAATTCCCATACTCAAATGAATGATCGCACGGGCTTCGTAAATTTGTGGTAATATAGTGCTTCCAGCGTGCGGTTTCATGGTGACTTCGATATCTGTGAAGGGTGCTTCGGCGTTCTCCTGGTAATTTTTCACCATAGTGATCTGAATATTTTGCTGCTCAACAATCAGGCCGAGGGCATGCAATGGCCACCAGACGATGGTTTTCAGCCATTTTACTTCCTTTGAAGTATATTTTACGATCCCAGGGCGAGATGCGTCGACCAAGGTTTTGCCCTGACGCGTCTTCATTTTCGCATCCACTTGAAACATACCAACATCGAAATTGTACTCGCTGTTCGGTACGATGAACTCGATCTCAACGTCAAATTTCTGTCTCGGGCTCAACATCCTTTCGCGTGCATTCGAAGTCTGCGATTGTCTCTCGCCAAACTTTTCGCGCACAAAACTTGCTTTTGCGATGGGAGAGCTGGAAGTGTAATCGAACACGAGGTCCTGTGTCAGCGATGCTGGACCGCTTGGAACGAGAAAGAATCGTGTGGTGAAGACAAGAATCATAGATAGAACCAGTAAGGCACCAGCAATCAGCGCGGCGCTCAACGTGAGCGTCGCTGCACGTTTACATACTCGCCTTACTCTGGCACTGAATTCCGCGAAATCTTCCTCTAGCATCGTCCGCTTTTCATCTGACATGGCTCTGCAAAGCGAGATAAAGCGTGGAGACGATGTGGATTTTTTTCGTTTGGCTCCTTCCAACCTGCCTCTAGACCGTTGCTTATTCCCAGGGCGTCGCAGATTGCGGTAACCGATTCAGACGGGTCCACTTTTGGAGAGAGCGCTTCTCACCTCCACTGCTTGGCGTGTAGGCCGCGAGCGAACGCAAAGGAGCGGGACGCGGTACATTGAATCTCAGAGATACACGCCCCGGACCGCTACGAGTGGCGCGCTTGGACCGCGGCGGTGCCGTCATGCAGTCGTTCACTTTCTCGAAGAAGAAAGCGCCGCAAGCCAAGGTTGCCGTGCAGCACGAAGAGAAGGAAGAAGAGGTGGAATTTGTGACGGGTGTGGCAGAGAACGGGCTCGAAGGCACAAAGGGAGTCACTGTGCCCGAGGTCAAGGTCATTCCCAAGATTCAGAATACGTTTGAAGTCGGTACTGGACGTCAACGCAAGGTGAGTACAAGACACCAATTCTCTGTGGAGAAGCGAGTGACTGACAAACGCTATTTTTGTACACAGGCCCCAAGCTTTATCCCAACAAAAGAAGAGATAGAACAAGACGCGCAGCGATTTCATGTTGCAGAGACCATAGCAGCTAGTGGCGGCGAGGTGGCTCAACATGGAGTGTCATACGGGTTAACAAAAATGGGTCCAAAAGGTGGTACTCCCGCCATGGGAATGAGTGATGAGGAGCGAGCGAAGGAGAGTTTCATTGGTAAAAGTTTGCAAGAGAAAGAGCTTCAGGCATTCAAGGAAGATATGGAGGATCTACCAGATCAAGCATCCATGGATGATTATGAGGATATGCCGATAGAGGATTTCGGGAAAGCCATGCTGCGCGGTATGGGATGGGAGGAAGGTGAAGCGGTCGGGCGAATGCACAAAGGTATGGTCGAAGCAGTCGAATTTATTCCTCGGCCCGGTAGACTTGGTTTAGGGGCACAGCCAGCCACAAAAGATGAACCACAAAAAAAATACATCAAGCCAGGAGAATCTAGAGAAAAGAAAGCAGACATGGTGAGAGACCCGCAGGTTGTAGCAAGCGCGGGACTCAGGAATGTGAAGACTCTAGATGAAAAGCTTGTTCAGCGCGAAGCGGTTGGACCTCGGAAAGGCAAGATGATGTTCATTGCGAGTGGACGTCACGCGGGCATTTCTGCTAGAGTCATACAAATCACCGGCGAAAAGGTCAGTGTTGAGCTCACCAATAGTGGGAAAATAGTCACGGTTAGGACAAGCGAGCTAGAAGAAATGGGTACGAGTAAGCGCGCGACAGTTGGCGAGAAACGTGATAGGGATGGTAAGGGTAAAACAACAGGAACATCAGCCAAACCATGGTTGTTTGCTAACATTCGAGTTCGAGTTGTTAGTAAAAGTTTCCAACAAGGACAGTTCTACCTGATGAAAGGGATCATTGAAGACGTTCTAACTCCGACTGAATGCATGCTACGACTTGAAGATGGAGGTAAGACGATTGAAATCGGTCAACGATCATTGGAAACTGTTGTACCAAGACCCGGTGGTCGCGTTTGTGTCGTCGCCGGCAAGTTTCGTGGGCGTCGTGGAAAACTACTTGAAAAGTACAAGTCGAACGATACTGCGTCGATACAACTTAATGACGACTTTGAGGCACATATTCTTCCTTTAGATTGCATCGCAGAGTACGCGGGTGCGATGGATGAGGAAGATGCTTAAAAATGCAAGATGTAGTCAAACCCTAGGCGTAGCATAAAGTCGTTACCCACATCTTCGTTGCCCGCATTTCGACGTCCCGCGGCTCGGGTCGCGTCGACGGGGTCGGCAATCGGTCTCGATCATGCACGTGTGTTGATGACAACTAGCCGTACGATCTCGGGTGGAATTTAGCCATGAATCGTCGGCAAATGTCCTTCGCGCGCCTCGTTTGTTGCGTCATCCTGTTCGCGCTCCACGGTGTCCGAGTGTCCGGACACGATCTATACGCGGTATTGGGCCTTGAGAGAGGAGCTAGTCCAGCAGATATCAAAAGAGCGTATCGATCTTTGTCGCTGATTTATCACCCGGACAAACAAAGGAACGTCGACAAAGATGAAAAGAGAAAAGCAAGTGAACGGTTTGTTGAAATACAGAAAGCTTACTCAACTCTGTCGGATCCAGAGGCCAAGCGAACGTACGATTTGCAGAGTTTTTCAGATACAACAACCCTCAGCCGTGGTCCACACCTCACCGGAGTGAATCGCCGTGGAACCTGGGACACGGAGTCAGCTGCTGACGGGCATGGTCAGCGAGGTGGTTTCCAAGAAGCAGAGATGATTGCTTCCGAAACTGTTTCACTGAATGAGAAGAATTTCGACAAGCTCGTTTTCAACAGACAAAAACCGTGGTTAGTACAAATATACGATGATACCATCGATTCCTGTCATAGGACTGGACCGACGTGGGAGCAGACATCGCGTTTGTTGAATGGCGTGGCAGAGTTTGGTCGTATACACGCTCTCACGAACCCAGTTCTCGTGCAGAGACTAGGATCAAGCGCTTTATTCTCCCGTCCGATCCGTCGATCAGATTTACCTGTCATAATTGGTATTCGCCCGAACTGTAAACATCCGTCTTGTGTCATTCGTTATCGTGGATCAATCAAGGCCAACCTGCTTGTGTCATACGTATCGGAGAAAGTGTTGGGACTGCCACATCTTCCGCTACTTACGAAGGATCAAGTTCTATCTATGACTGCTGGTGATAAAGTACAATTCATTTTAGTTACGACCTCTAAAACTCCTGTGATCGCTCGGTATTTAGCTATGGAGCACAAATCGGATGTTCACGTCGTGCGAGCAGATTTCGACGAAGACAAAGCTTTCTGGTTGAAAAATTTTGGCATTAGTGAGGCACCTGTGATGCTCATTGTTCGGGATTTCGGCGCGACAGTTACTGAAAATGTGGGTTCAAAAGAAAAAATGAAAGAAGTTTTCACCAACAATAGATTCCATCGTATACCCAAGTTGACAGCTTCAAGTGCAGCCGCCATTGGCTGTAGTCCAGACGGGCCACAACGGATTTGTTTTGTCGGCATTCATTCCAGATCAGGTGTACTGAAACAACGACTAAAGAGAATATTATGGGATGTTCGAAGTGAAGTCGTTGCTAGGATACCGTCGATGGCGGAGGAAGTGAGTTTTGGTTGGGCAGAAGGGGTGCATAACAAAAAGTTCTTAGAGAGGTTTGGTGGTGGTGACGGAGAAGTATCATTGGTTGCCCTCATCTTCAATGAAGTCAATCGAACGATTGTACATTATGATGCGTTTGCAAAGCCAGATGATAATAGTGATACAATAGTACCATGGGCGCTGCGTATATTGAATGCAAATCGAGATGATTTCCAAGAGTATGAGATATTGCCGACTTCAAGTTTATTTGATGAGACTGGTGCACGTGTATCTTCTCGTGAGATAATCAAAGCTCTTCGTACTGATGTGAGTGATATCGTTGAGGTACTGTGGTATTTTATGTTAGAAACAGGTGCTCTTCCTCTTTTAGGCACAATTTTTGCAATTATCACTGCGAGCTGGCTCAGGCGGCTCATGACTGGTTTCCAGATGAATAATGGGGACCAACGGCGTCAGAACATGAAGAAAAAGGTAGATCATCAACTAGTGGATATACGAGGGCATTATTTGAAGGGCAAAACTATTTATGTGGTCACCATAGCAACGGAGAAACCGAACGAACGCTTCAGAAAACTTGCTGATTGTTTCAAAAGTGAGAAATTGCTCGCTTTTGTGGAACTACGCGAGCGTGATGTTGATGCATGTGGATATTCTCAAGTTTTCAACGATCCACGGTTGAAGTCACACGTCATCATTTGGCATCCATCAAAAAGTAAATGGCAATCTATCGGTGACGTGGATGATTCCACGCGAATTGAGCAAAAGCTTGATCAAATTCTCAATGGACAAGCTCAGTGGAATGAAATTATGAAAGATTAATAAACACTATTGTATTGTAAAACCTACTGTAAGCCGTGAGGCTTGTCTAAGTGTTGAGCGCCGTCGCGATTGCTTCCTCAAGTTTTGACTTGTTCGCTCCCGTGAATTGACATATTAAAACGTCACCTTTGTAAATTCGGAAGTCAGGTGTTGACTGAACTGCAAGAACATCTTTGCATAGATGTGCGGCAGCAGGTGTACTGTCCCCTAAAACTTTCAGAAAAGAAACATCGGGATGGTTTCTTGCGATCAGTTCGTATGAAGACTCAAACTTCCTGCATGGCCGACAATAAGCAAAGCCCGCCTTGACCACAACAACTTTGTCAGCATTAGACGCGACTAACTCGCCAGTTTCAGCCGTGACGACTCCCGGAGCAGCCTTTGCGGAATCAAGCGCTTCTTGTAATTCTGCAGCAGATGATATCTGCGTTACGATACTGTGAGACAACTCAGAAGACCACCATGTTGTAAGCTGCTCCTTCGTAATTGCTCCAGACAGTCCACAGTGCAACTCTTTCATGACGCAGTGAATTTCTGCAATTGATAAAGGCGCACCAAAATATCGTGCCCCCGTAACCAGATCATTTTCACATATTTCTCCATCTTTGTTAACGTCGAGTTTCTTGAAAACCCATGCCATCTGCTCTTCAGAAAGTGGACGGAGAATTTCGCTATCAGTAACAGTTAGACAGATGGCATCCCTCAAGATACCGCTCGCTGCCTTACTCTGAAGCTCAATATGCGCTCCGACTGCAGCCCCTTTCACCAAAGCTCGATCTGGAAATTCTCCCATGACAAGTACATCTTCATTCAGACCAGCCAACTGGACTCCCGGTCTAAAAAGTTTCAAAAAGAGCTCTTCGTGCATATCCGTCGCTGTGCCGGTGGGTAACAGTATGAGACGCTCTGGCGTGACACTTGATGCAATTTTCTGAAGATATCTATCCACTAAAGAAGCCCATGCGAGAACTGCGTCTGTTTCCGCACATGGTTCTTCTGATGGCTTTATATCCTCGAGCCACCAACCTCTGCCGTTTAACCCATAGTCCTCCACGCGTTGGATGATACCATCGGACGAGGGGAGTGGCGGTACGACACCACTCCAACCCCACAATTTTTGTAATTTTATCAATTCACGTTCGTACGTCCAAGTTAAGTGCTTGAAGTCCTTGTTACGAACTTTCTGACCCCTTTCATACAGAACGGCGCCGAATCCTTTACCCAGTGTGCAGACAAGCACTATACCAGCTTGCTCACGACCAGGACCAAAATACATCTCTGCGTACGCTGCCGCTTCAGTGTGGATCATGGTTGCAACGCGACCCTTCCAATCAGGGATCATCGTGGATAGTATATGCTCTCCTTTTTGAACTCCTCCAAGCGCACGAACGGCTAAGCGCGTGTAACTAATCCCCACTGGGCCCTTCCAACGAAAGTGCGCTGCTATCTTCTGAAGTGCCCCTTTAAGAGTCTCCTCACTAAAATCTTCGATGGGCACAGAGACACCTGGTCGCTGGAACTCTGCATTTGCAGTGTCGACTGGCGCTGCTTTGATCGAATGCGAACGGATTTCAATGCCCAGAATAACCTCACCTTCCGGGTAGTCACGGTCCGAAAGTACCCAACCGTGGCTCGCAGCAGCACACACCCAGCTGTGTACACGGCGAGTGGAACGGAAAAGACTACCCACTTCGATCGAGAAAGCGTTTGACGTAGCTCTGAGACAAGCACGATGTGGTCTCTCAATCACGATTCTCTTCCCGCCATTCGATGCGGAGGCCTCTCTCTGTGCGCGCACGAAGCGCCCTGTGGGCCTCGGGCCCGCCGATGTGATGGAAAAAGTTGAGTATGCTCCCAACATCGACGCGCACGCTCTCTACTGACCCTATAGCGCAGTAAGAACGAGTCGATCAGCTTTTTCGTCTCGTCGTCTTCCCTCCTGCGCTCTTCTACCTCCGCCTAAACCCGTCGGCTTGTGTGGGGAAGGCGCGCACCACCTCACCTCAAACCACAGCGGCGCACATCTTTCACGTCTCCACTCTGAGAGACTTTAGTGTAGAGCGCACGTTCCTCGGCGCGTGAACTGGAGTCTCTGCAAGAGAAGTTCGGGGTGAAAAGTCATAACGGACGGCGCGAACTCGTTTGACGTCTCGAGCGAGATCTCGGTCCACGCCTTGCGGTCGAAGCGACGGAAGACGAAGACGCCCGATCGTGTGAGAGAGAATCATGGGGCTCAGAGACTTACTGGGGGTGCGAGGACGCGATAAGAAGAACGAGGTATCGTCTAGTGGAACTGCAAACTTGAATGAAACCACTGACGGGACTGGAGCGACCAGTCCGCTCAGTGAGAATATAGAGCAACCCAATTTCGGTGCGCCGGCTGAGAGCTTACCGCCCTTGCCCGCCACAAGTGGAGCTTACAATCCCTACAGTGGCTTGGGTGGACCATTCGATCCCTCCATGAACAAAGCAATTTACGCGTTATCAGATACGCCGGAGTTTTTGTTCGACGAGGAGCGTTCGGTGAAGACACGAAGTTGGAGTGAAAACCTGACGTACCTGACTGGGGTTGGATACCTTGGTGGGAGCATCGCTGGAGGCGGATGGGGGTTATACGGTAGTATGAAATCCGCACCCGAGTCTTCCTTAGAGACATCCAAATTGAGATTGAATAGAATGCTCAACGCGGTGAGTCAGAGGGGTAGATCGATGGGGAACACGTTTGGCTGCGTTGGCTTGTATTACGCTGCTCTCGAAAGCGCATCGATGGCATACATGGAGAATAGATATGATTCATTATGCTCCATTTTTGCCGGTGCAGGGGCAGGTGCTCTTTACAAGAGTATGAGTGGCCCTCGGGCGATCGCTGTGTACGGTGCAGGGGGCGCTTTGTTGTCTGGCCTCAACGTGGCTGCCCAGAGTGTGATGGGGCGTTGAATAGTGCGCAATCATTCAGTTCATTAAAAATCACATCTTAGCGAATTCAGTTCGTACTTTTAGTCCTAAGAGATAGCGTAAACAGACAGAGTCGTCATGATACCCTTCCACCTGATCTGATGTTCAAAATATTCGTCGTTTCGAAAACATCGCGCCACGGTCACCGCTATCAGAAAGAATATGCGGCTCAACCTGATGCCTCGTATAAGGTGAAAGAGGACGAAAAGCGCGCTCACGTGACTCCCTCGAGTTGGTTGGTGGCGTGAGTCTAGTATCCAGACTATTCGTGCGGCTATCGCGGCGCTGAAGGGTGTGTGCTTGTAATCGAAATTGTTCCGAAGAACGGCTACGGAATTGTTCTGACAGGACTTGTTGCTTACGCCAATGGCCAGAGTCGACATGGGTGACGGTATTAATTCTCACTTTACTTTGAGGTATCGTTAGAGACTGTCTTTTCAATGGTTTGTTGGCCAAGATAGTCTTTGGACTCTCAAGAGAAGTGTGAGTTCGATGTTTCTCTCTAGATTTTTCTTCATAACGCTGCTGTAATTCTTGAATGTCGTTCTCTCTATCTTTCAGTTGTGCCCAGAGCTCATCTTGTTTACTTTTTGCTTTTTTATAGGCTGCATGCACATCCTACGGAGGTGTTTGGCCGACATCAGATCCACGTTACAAAGTCTGCAGTGGTGCGTACCTGAAGTTTGCGTTTATACATTTCTGCATTTCTCTGGGAACTCGTGTATGATTTTTCTAACTCTGTCCTATATCTAAGCTCTAATTGATCATTCCAAAACTTGATACCGTGTGCAACAGCCGTCAGCATGTCATTCGGCGAGTAGCCTGATAGCTTTCGTTGAAGTACCGCCAGGTCTGGTTGAACCTCTGCAACACGAATATCTCGTTCTTCCATCTTCGTCGCGCAGACCATGCACCGGCGCTGCTCGACGGTGGCGACGATACATTTTTCACCTAAAGTGGTCCTTTAGTCTGGATAATGTGTTGAAACGCGCGTGTCGGGGCTCTCGGGTCTGGTGGAGTTTTTGCACAAAACAAAGTCAGGGGTGTAGCACAAGCACGCGCGTTCGCCGTCGCAACGCACAGTAGACATGATCGCACTGCGAAATATAACTTGATCCACTATCTAGTGTGCACCAGCAACTATTACACGACAACATGGCCGCGAGCTCTTGTGCGGACGGACGGCTGAGGTGTTTCAGCAGAGTTTCAGAGAGAGTTTCAGGGATCTGGGTACTTTTCACCGTTCCTGACTCAACGGACTCTTGCCAGCTTCCAAGTCACGAAAACTTTTGCTAACGAAACGAAGGAGCACACGAGTGTGAGACGTCGACGCTCGAGAGCGCGCTTGAAAGTGACTGCACTACACGAAGCGATTGAAACGTGAGTTTACGCTGCTCGTTGATGCAAACAGGAGTTGAAGCACGTGACGAACCCAAGAAAAGATTTTAAAACGAGGAGATTCCGTTACAGGTGGTGTGGTGGTTGGTGCTCGTCTAGCGACCTGACTGAGCACGTTCCATGGTGAGTAAGATGGTAGATGGTAGTGATGGTCAAGTATTTCTGAGTAGCGATGTGTCGCTCGACTTCAGTGTGCGAATCACAGCCCTGTGCGGTCAACTCCCCCACTCACGAATCACTTCACTCGAAAATGAAGTCTTTGTCAGTGCACGACTCGCTGCGAAAGACGAAGCTCTAACGAATGAAGTTTGTACTAATGTGATCGTTCACACCGATGGAGTCGCGGAGTGGAAGGAAAACTTGAAGTTTCCTATCAAGGTCAGAGACCTTCCACGCGAGACTTGCATGGAGTTCGAGGTCCGTTCGGCGAGAAGAATCCCATACTCAGTATTGGGTCGCAGTAGCATTGCGGTTTTCGGAGAAAACAACAGAATACTACAAGGATCACAGTGCTTGATGTTAGCGACGTCAAGGGAGCAGTTAAACGAGTACCATCATCTTGGGGTGAAATTCATGGAACAGCACGATGAGCTGCAGCGACTCGAAAGTTTCTTGGTGCAGTATGAACAAGGAACTTTGCCTTCGGTCAATTGGTTGGATAATCTAGTGTTTTCCCGAATACGTGATGCCCGCGGGATACAATCGCGCATTGCTCGGAGGACAGATGACTTCATTCAGTTGTTGCTTGAGCTACCCATATATGTGCACCCAGTGGTTTTCCACGAGAACACGAAAGAAAGCTCCATCAATAACATTGTCAGTTGGCAACGACTGACTTGGCTTGTGGATGATGAAGTGAATTTGATGTTGGAAAATCCGGCTGAACGGAAGCATCAAAAGCTTTCGCGTAGCGTTGGGCGTGGGGTGGTTGATATGGAATTGAAGCCAGACGGGGCTGAGAAGCGCAGACTTTCCGCCATCATCCAACTGCCACCAACGAGGCCTCTCGACATGGAGTCCCAAAATCTGCTCTGGAAGTTCCGATTCGCCCTTAGACAAGATTCAAGAGCACTAACGAAATTCCTCAAGTGTGTTGATTGGTCTGATCCAGCTGAAACAAAGGCTTCAGTGCAGCTCATGTACGAGTGGGCACCGATTGGACCTGCGACTGCGCTGGAACTTCTGACACCGAGCTTCTCGAACAGTGATGTGAGACGCTATGCGGTTTCAATTTTACGTCACACTGAGAATGATGATCTGTTGGTGTATTTACTGCAACTCGTACAGGTAAGGCCCGTTTCTGGTGTGTTGGATCACTGTCCAGTGTGTGTTCTGCAACCGAATTTTATAATTATTTCTTCCGACTGACGACTTGATACTGTTCTCTTACAGGCGTTACGATACGAAAAGAACGATGATAATGAATTAGCTAAATTTTTAGTGGAACGTGCGGTAGCCGATGAAGTTATCGGGAATTATTTGTACTGGTAAGTGGAGGAGAGCCATCCTTGAACAGCTTCCAAATTAATTAAATTAAATATCCCATGTGCTCTTACTGAGGCTTTCTCCAATAGGTATCTACAAGTTGGTTGGGAAGGAACAGCAGCTGAACGTAGCTCAAGTGCATTTGCGATGTTTGAGCGGGCTTGTCGTGCAAAAGGAAAGCGTGGACAAGGTTTCTGGGATACACTGAAATTTCAAGACGAGCTGATGCAAAAAATTACGGTGAGCTTGAAGCTTTGATGGGGAATTGGATCCGTTTCTCAATTCGATGTACAGATAATCACGCAAGAAGTCAACATGTTACGTGGAGCCCGCAAAGTTGAGCGGTTGAGGGTGCGTTACGAATAATTATTAAATTAATTAATTAAATGCAGAATTTGACTGTTTCAATCATCAGGCTATACTGTCTAGCGACAATGCGCTAGGCTCTGTACTTTCATCTTTTCCACAGTCGATTCCAAATCCTTTGAATCCAACGGTACGAACTTAACACGAGTTTTCGAGGAGTACGTGTGTACTAATTATTTCGGGTATTCGCAGGTCCTGACAAGTGGCATCGTTGCAAGGTGAGAACTTGAAGATTGATTAGATTTTGCAATGGCCACTAACACTTTTGATGCAGTGAAAGTAACGTGTTCAAATCAGCGCTCAGTCCATTGAAGCTTTCATTCCAGACGCTGTAAGTTTTTACATTTATTTTGCACCTTCAATTATTAATTTTATTTTTTCAACTCAACAGGACTGGAGATCGTGCGACGATGATTTTCAAGAAAGGAGACGATCTACGACAAGATCAGCTCTGCGTGCAGATGATTTCCCTCATGGATAAGATTTTAAAGCGTGAGAATCTTGATTTGAAGTTGACGAGTTATCGTGTACTTGCTACCGGTAGTGACACAGGTCTCATCGAGTTTGTCAAGTCGCGAGCCTTGGCAGACATATTGAAAGAACACGAAAAGTTGACCACTTACATAGCTTTACACAACCCTGACCCTTGTGGGCCGAGTGGATGCACCGTGACAGCTATGACAAATTTCATCAAGAGCTGCGCTGGATACTCTGTGGTGACCTATCTACTTGGAGTGGGCGATAGACACTTGGACAATCTGATGCTGACGTCGGATGGAAGATTGTTCCACATCGATTTCGGTTTCATCATGGGGCGTGACCCTAAAATATCACCGCCTTCGATGAAGCTATGCAAAGAGATGGTCGAGGCAATGGGTGAGTACTTCAGTGAGTTTAAAACTTACTGCTGTGAAGCATACAATATCCTTCGAAAAAGCGAGTCTGTGGTGTTGTTGTTGAACCTCTTCAGCCTCATGGCGGACGCGAATATTCCAGATATTAACATTAATCAAGATTATGAGAAGGCGTTACTGAGATTCGAATCGAAGTTTGCGTTGGAACTCGATGATGAAGCTGCGATGCAACACTTCATAAGTGAAATCCAGCGGTCCAGCAACGCCTTTTTGGATCCAATTTTTGAGCGCGCTCATCGCGTTGCTCAGTATTTGAGATAGGCTTTGAAAGGGAGGGTAAAAGATTGTAAAGTATGTTAGAATGAATGAAATATTTTTCATCGAAAGCTATGTGTGCTACGTCATCTACAATTATGTTTCCAGGGAAGCTAGTCATCCCTCAGCTGAGCACGCCGCCGCTTTTCTTGGCTTTCTTTCAGCACATCTTCTAAGTCGTACAGTTCTGCTAGATCTTCCCACATCTTACACCTATTCAGCCGATCACCCTCGCTCGAAGCCATGCACTTTTCGTGCACTAAGATTTCGCGTAACTGAAACTTAGTGAAGTTCCAGGGGTTGTCGTACTCTATTGCTCTTCGTACAAAATGTCTCTTGACTTGATCGCTCGGAAGAAGACCATCAGATCTAAAAATTGATAGGTTCCATTGTGCTCCCCTCGCGCACATCGCGCTGGCCGCACCAGTGCATTCTCTGATTCTCTCAAAATCTTCAAAACATTGGACGTCTCCATTCGCAATCACTGGACAGTCGACAGCTTCTACCACATTCTTTATCAGGTGCCAGTGCGCTGGCTCTCTAGGACGCTGTGGAATATAGCGCCCGTGCACTGCAAAAGCTGAAACACCGCACGATTCTATGATTTTTGCCAGTTCAATCGTGTCTTTTTCACTTTCCAGCAGCCGAATTTTACACGTGACGTGCGTCTCGGAGGGCAAGTTCCTCCGGAGAGTGGTCAAGATATCCCTGACCAATTCAGGTTGGCCAAGTAGTCGTGCACCCATACCACCAGATGTACTAAAATGTTTTGGGCATCCCATGTTGACATCAATCGCCGCGACATCGCCAGCTACAAGTTCAGCACTTTGAAGCGCAGAGGCCGCTGAACTTGTTCCAACTTGGAAGACAAGACGTTCCCTCTCTTCTGGTATTGTCCTAAAGGATAGTTTACCTTTGGCATCGACAAAATCAATACTTTGCAACTCCTTATTGAATACACGCTTGCAGTGCATGAATCGTTTGTCGACGATTTCCTCACCGTAGACTAGGTGTGCACCGTACTCATGAGCGACTAGGCGCGAAGCAAGAGTGCCGATACGTACCATCGGCGCTAAGATGTTCTTCCCGGTATAAAACTCGCGAGCATTTTCCGGAACGCTCATGTTCACCTAGCGCATCCGTCCTTCCTCTTCGGCGACTCGTACCGAAGCGTCCCGGAATGAGACGTGGCTGCAGTTCAAGTCGCTTTTCCACCATGCGTGCGACGTTGACTTCGGTGAAAAGCACTCAGCTCACGCGCCACTCTAAAAGCTTTCGACAATCACCGACGAATGCTCGTCACCGATCCCGCGCGCACGGAGTGACCGCCACGAGCTCGACCCCTTCGCTACCAATAAGTACGAAAGAACAGATAGGACAAGCCGCTGAAGCCATCAAAGCGGCGCTTGGGGACGGTATTGAGACACAGTCGATCACGCTGAACTTACCACTCATCGGAGCAACCGATCTTGACGATTGGCCTGGTGGTATTAGACAGCAATACGGCGCGCTTGCCCCCATGCTTAGCGAGGTGCTTAAACAGTTGAACAAAGATGCGAGTGGGAAGTGTCAGCAGCGCATTATTGACGACGCAGATGCTGTCGCCGCTATTACACTTGAATCTGACGTTGTTGTATCGTTCCCCACCGCTGAGGTTCTGGACGATTTACGTGATATTGAGAAACAAAAGTACCGTCTAAAGATTATAGCCAACCCGCAGTGGAACACAAGTGGTGCAATCATTGGCGACTTCGGTTTCGGACCTTGGAAGAAGAGGGCAGAGGATTTCGTGGGTAAATTTGAAGAAGTTTATTTCTTAAACGAGCAGCGCATCCAGGGTGAGATCGTGCGTACGCTGAAAGTTTACCCGAATAAGTGGCAGGCTTTTGCGCTATCACCGGATGCAGCGAACAAGGTCGTTCCTGAACTCCTTGGCGTTTTCGACAAGAGACCCATGTATGATGAGCTGAAGAAGATATTAGAGTCCAGAGAAGGATCCATCGCCGCCATGAATTGGGTAGAGCGAGCGAAGAGAGAAGCGATGTTCAACGCCGAATCTTTGAAGACACCTCCGAGCCAAGAATAGTGAAGATTTGTAGTCACATAAAGTCAACTTTCGCCACTTTACGCCCACGGGGTCCGCGCGCGACGTAAGACTCTCTTACGAGAAGGCTTGACACGATATTGGTTTGCGCGCGCAAGCAGTGACGATTTTTCTTCCATTGGCGCTCGTTCAGGCAAGATGAGTCGTGCCCAGGGCGGGCAGCCCTCCGTTCTTCAGGAGCTGTTCCTCGTCGGCTGTAGCGCCATCTTGTCCATGATCGTCTTGAATTTTGGATTGAAACGATTAGATCCCAATCGTCAAACGAATAAGGCGGCGATCGAGAGAAAAAAGGAGCTTGCGAGCCGTCTGGGACGTCCTAACCTAGATACGAACGTGTACGAGGACGTGATTGCATCTGATGTTGCAAACCCAGATCATATCGATGTCACTTTCAATTCCATCGGTGGTTTGGAAGACGTAAAACGATCCTTGTATGAATTAGTCATACTTCCGCTCGTGCGACCAGAACTTTTTGCCCGAGGAAAGCTCTTGCAGCCTGCAAAAGGTGTTCTGCTGTTTGGACCACCCGGGACGGGGAAGACTCTGTTGGCAAAAGCGTTGGCTAAGGAATCGGGCGCGTGTTTTATCAACGTTCGTTCATCCACGTTGCAAAGTAAATGGTTCGGCGATGCCCAGAAACTCGTTTCAGCGGTTTTCACGTTAGCCTGGAAGTTGCAGCCTTCCATAATTTTTATTGATGAGATCGACTCTTTCTTGGGGACGCGGAAGTCAGGGGAACACGAGGCTACTTCAACGATGAAAACCGAATTTATGACGCTTTGGGATGGATTCAATACTGATGATAACGCTCAGGTTATGGTTCTTGGGGCGACAAATAGACCATGGGATGTTGACGAAGCAATTTTGAGACGCCTGCCGCGTGCGTTTGAGGTGGGTCTTCCAAACAAGGAACAACGAGCACAAGTACTGGGTGTGACGCTTAAGGGCGAGAACTTAGAGCCTGGTTTCATCACACCGGATCAAAGCTGCCCTTTGTGGAAAATTGCAGACGAAACTGAGGGTTTTAGTGGAAGCGATTTGCGTGACTTGTGCAAGCAGGCAGCGTATGGTCCGGTGAGGGATTTTCTCCAAATGGAAAGAAAACAAGTAGCGATTGGTCAGGTACCCCCTGCTGGTCCTCGCGCGATAACGTACTTGGATTTTAGATCAGTTCTTGATACGAGTCCTCCTTCAACAGAAGCTGCATCCATGTACCAGCAGACTGACTTCCGCAGGAGAGCTGCGAGAGATGTCCGCAATAGTGAAAAAGCTAACAATGACATGCAAGAAATGCTGGCTCAGCTGATGAAAGCAATGGCTGAAAATAAACAAGACTCCGATGGACTAGATTGAGTAGCTTTGTTGTACCGATTAAACGTGTTATACTCTCCACATTTAAACCAAGACAACTCTGACGTACTGATCGAATCCCGTACATACTGCGAGACCTTTTTTCTCAGTATGCCAATCCCAGGCGTTGATTGGCTGCGATGAAAGATGTTTTGAATTGACGTGATGTAATTTGCCAATGATGCCCCTCGTCTGACCATCGGCGCTGATTCGACTTCGGTGAGCTGGGTACTTGTACTCATGTAGTTCAACGGCGCCATCTCCGAGTAGTATGGCCATCACATCTCGATCTTGAGGCAAGTGCCTAATAGCCCAGACCGTTGTTTTGCGTTTTGTATAACACGTGAGTGAGGCGAATCCATCGTTTGGGTTATACGTACGTCCGTCAAATACCACAAACTGGCTCTCCAAACAAGTAGCGACAAATTTGTTCATTGAAATATCTTTTCTGTCGAATTCAACACTACAAACGCCATTCGAGACGTTTACTTCAGACCTAACTGTACCTGTCTTGAGATCGTACATTTTTATATCTCCATTTTCGTAACCAGCTAAAATACAACGTTCGCTATCGTCGAAGGAGTTGCCAAATGCAACTGACCAGCACTCATATGACTTTTCCAAGCATGATCTAAATATCGCCACGGCGGCTCTTTGTCTCCTGTCCCATACTTTTACTGTTCCGTCTCGACCACCTGTGACGATTTCAGGAGCACCGATTCCATTTGCACTGCCTCCGCATCCGTCCATAGCATTGATGATTGAATTGTGAGCTTTCACAGATGAAGTCGGTTCTACTAAATTTTCCAGGTCCCAACTTTCCAAGTCTCCATGCGCATTCCCTGTGAACATCTCACGTTGTGGAATCATATGGCTACCAAAAGTACAGCACTTAAAGCTACTCGCATGCTCGGAACTCCGAATCACATCCATCCCACCCTTGTCCAACTTAAAAACACTGAGTCTTCCTGTTGACTTTGCCGTCGCTCCTACGACGACGAAACGCGCACTATTTGGAACCCATCTGACGTCGTGAGGTGTAAAATCGACGTTACGGCTATAGAATTCAATGATATCTCGACGTTCGTATCCCATAGACGATTTATTTGCGACCCGTCTCTCTGCAATACGTCAACAGTTTTGAGCTACGTGTACGAGAGCCTACAAATGGAGGCAGCACTGCGATCGGGCCGAATTTATATAGCGTCTACGTGAATATTAGAAATGAACTGTACACGAGTACTACGCTGTAGAATATATTTGCGCGCCACTGCGACATACTTCTCAGATCGTAAGTCTTTTTGTCAACTAAACAGAAGCAGTTGAAGTGCGATGGTATAGATGACAGAAGTGGGAAGTGATATGCTCACTTGCCACCTAGCGTGGGGAATGCAGAGGTATCTTCGATTTTGATGTTCGCACCACGACCGCCGCGACCCTTGCTTTCACCACGACCACGACCGGAGTCTCTGCTCCCGCGGCCACCTCGGCCACCTCGGCCACCTCGGCCACCTCCCCGATCTTCCCTGTCATCCGTTTGCGCCGGAGCAACACGGAAAGACACGTCGAGAGTTTGCTTGGCCGCGGAGTTCTTGGTACGTTCGCGCTTACCCTTGACGCCAGTCGCACCAAAGTCTAAGCCTTCGACTTCACCAGCTTCGTCGGTGAGGAGCTTGAGTCCTTCAAGGGCAGAACCATCGAGAACCTTCGCTTCAGGTTTTTTCCATTGGCTGGCAAGAGCAGCTCTCTTTTCAGCCTTGAGAGCTTCAGCTTGGGCAAAGGAGAGCATGGAGGAATTTTCCGCAGCCTCGGGCTCGGTTTCGCTTTCGTCAACAGCAACAGCGTCGACTTCGGCAAGCTCATCACCAGCTTTTCCCCAGTTGCCTTTACCAGCACCGCCACGGTGACTATCGTGACCTCTACCAGAGGCGTCACGACGATCAAATTCACGTCGAGAGCGTTGACGGCCTTCGCCGCCTTCGCCGCGACCGCGGCGCGCGGAGCGGGAGTGACCTTTATGATCACCGCGGCCGCCTTTCGCGTGGAAGCTTTTGCCGCCTTCGACGCCGATAACTTCGCCTTCGAATTCACGAGTCGCCTTCGCAGGCTTAGATTTGTTACCGCCGTTACCTTTAGCGGGCGCGGAAGCTGTGTAAACGAAAGCAGTGTACAAAGGTCAGTCTGTTGCGCCTGTGGTCTCAGAACCTCGATTGGGGTTTGCGCTTCGACCGACCCACGCGCGTCCGCCTCGCGCGCGAGAACCGCGTCCCGTCTCGCGCGAAAGACTGCAAAAAATTATTTTCATCCCCTCGTCCTCCCGCGCGCGTCGAATCCCACGCACCTTTGGACCCACTCGCGGGCTTGCTCGCGTCGGTCGGTTTACTCGCGCTCGCGGCCGGCGCTCGCGGCGCGTCTTCGTCGAGCGCCGCGAACGGATTCGACGACATGACGCACGAACGACAGCGGCGAGGAGATGCGTCGAAGATGAATCTCCCACTCGAACCTCGCTGCCTCGGGCGACGCCTGACGTCGACCGACGCGCGCGCGACGGGCGTCGACGCGGCGGGCGGTCCCCGACGCGCGGGAGGAGTCCCTTCAGTTCGTCGGGTCAGGACTCCTCACGAGTCCCCTATGAGGGTTTGGCCACATTCCCAGCCACACCCCCGACGCCGCGCGTCCGTTTTCATTTCGGTTTCGACCCCCGGGCGGGGTGGTTTTTCCCATCGGTGTCGGCCCCAAGACGACGGCCCTCGAACGGGTCCCGCACTTTCGTCCGCTCGATCGCGCGCGCGCGGCCCGGATAGAATCGTCGCTCTCGTCGTTACCGACGTCGCCGGCGACCGAAACCTCGGGTAGACGCGTCCAGATCGGCCGCGCGTCGACGCTTTGAATGGAGATCACGCCCGACGTGGGGGCGGTGGAGGCGAAGAGCGCCAAGCCCGTGCGATTGGGTTGGAGCGACGCCCCGCGATTGACCCGAAAGTTGGCGGTGCACACGGGAAAGGCGGCGTGGACTTTTGGAACGTCTTTTTTGGTTCTCGTCGTTCCCCTCATCGTCCAGCTCCACAGGGAAGAGCAGCTGATTGAACTCGAGAAGGAGCAGCTCGGCGTTCTCGATCAACCCACGCTCCAGGCGGAATAAGTTCGTCTGGGGGGAAGGAAGGCGACGAGTAGGAAACGAAAACGAGGAGAGTGTAGCGCGTAGAAAAGTTCGACATCGAGATTGAGCGAGTGAGGCATAGAATTGAAGGAAAATGAGTGGTGTGAAAAGAGTGTTTTCGCTGTACCGGGAGATCTTGCGAACGCACCGCAGTCTCCCGGGACCCATGAAGGAACTCGGGAGTGCGTATGCCCGTGAAGAATTCAGACTCCATTTGCGCAGTGATAAGATCCAAGAGAAGCAATGGCGTGAGTTTATCTCTTCATGGGAACAGTACGTGGATTCTCTGAGAGGAGACGGGGACGCGAGGGGTGTTTCCGGTGACTTGAACGAAGACATCGTCGAGCAGTTATCACCCGAACAGCGTGAGCAACTCTTGAAGTTGAAAGATGAAGCACTGCGCTTGAAATTTCGAGACGAACGAGAGACACCCTAAACCTGCCCATGATCCTGTGACGATGCGCAAATGCAGTCGTCGTATTTTGAGCCTCGTAGGCGCGAACTCGCAACTAGTTGTTTCAATCGTCACATGAACATCACATAGTCGAACACGATGCCCCCAGCTACGGGTGGTAGCGCTAAACGAGAACATCCAGAAATGCACGATCCAGACAACGTGATCCGTAGTGCGCTCAGCTTGACTTCGAATACAAAAACTCTCCGAGACCAATTCGAACCACCTCGCCAGTCACAGGACACTGCGAGTATCAGAGAGTGTCTACGTGGATTGAGGGTAGACATAGACGCCCTGAAGCAAAATGTCGATTTACTGAGTAGTCGTCTCAACGACGTCAAAGTAGCTTCGAATGATAATCGAACGGTAGAACCGTTCACATCTACAAATCACACCGTCTCGATCAGCGAACAAGTGAGCGCCATGCTCCATGGTGAACTATCGAGGAAATGAAGCAAAGATTTGGAGTGCGCCAGTTTTGTTACATCATTCTTCATTTCTAGCTTTGAGGTTAAATTAGCAACGGAACTAAATATCAAGAGAGGCGAGTGTTGAGCCTTCCTCTGTGATAAGTTTCCTTCTCGGATCAACGTCCTTTGACATGAGCGTGGAGAACATATGATTTGCTGAAGCTGCGTCTTCTACCGTCAATCGTTTCAAAAGACGAGTCTTTGGATCTAAGGTCGTAGACCACAGCTGATCTGGCATCATTTCCCCGAGACCCTTGAACCTCTGAATGTGTTTTGTCGTTCCTTCCGGTAAGCTAGTGAGAACGTCTTGCAAGTCATCTTCATCGTAGCAATACGTTTCCTTCTTGCCGACCACGACCTTGTAAAGTGGCGGAACAGCGGCGTACACGTATCCTTTTTCAAACAAGTCTCGTTGGTAACGATAGAGAAATGTGAGCAGCAATGTTCTGATGTGTGCCCCATCGACGTCAGCGTCTGTCAAGATGATTATCTTAGAGTATCGAAGAGCGCTTGTATCGAGGTCTTCACCCATTTCACCGAGTCCCAAGGCAGAAATCATGTTTGTAATTTCAGTGTTTTTGTAGAGTGCGGCTGCATCAAGCTTCCTTTCAACGTTCATGATTTTACCTCGCAACGGAAGTACCGCTTGAAAACTTCTATCGCGCCCTTGCTTGCAGCTACCTCCGGCTGAATCCCCCTCGACTAAGAATATTTCAGTCCGCTCAGCGTCGGAAGAAGAGCAGTCCGATAATTTTCCAGGTAAACGGTTCGCCGTCAACACGGTTTTACGTCGCACCATTTCTCGCGCTCTCTTCGCAGCTTCCGCAGCCTTGTAAGCAGACTGCGCCTTGGCGAAAACTGACTTCAAGACTGAGGGGTTAAACTCCATGTGAGTCGTTACCGCATCGTTAACTATGGTTTCGACGATTCTTCGAACCTCGCTGTTACCTAATCTCGTCTTCGTCTGTCCTTCGAATTCCGGCTCTGGGACCCAAACGGCGATTACACCGGACAAGCCTTCCCGTACATGATCCCCGCCCAGGTTCCCGTCGGAATCTTTCAGCAACTTTGATTTACGACACATCGCATTGATCGACCGCGTGAGAGCATATTTTAAGCCATCGAGATGGGTTCCACCGTCGGTGGTTCGGATGCTGTTCGCGTAACCCAACAGCGTGTCGGAGTACGAGTCTGCGGTCCAGCAAAGCGCCCCTTCGACGCGTACTCCCTCCATGCTCCCACTGAACGTAATGGGATCGTGTAAACGAGTTGCATCGGACGTTAAATCTAAAACATAATCTTTCAGACCATCCGCGAAAAGAAGCTTTTCATCCTTGTGAGAATCTGTCTTCTTGTCGTACGTTCTCAAGTGCAACTCAGTCCCGCTATTCAAAAACGCCAACTCCTTCATCCTCGTGCGAATGATATTAGTTTCGAACTTTACCTTATCAAAGATTTGATCGTCAGGCTTGAAACGAATCATCGTTCCCTTCTGTCGACCAGATCCCTGCTGTTGCTTTTCAGTCATCGGTCCGAGGGGCAAACCTCGGCTGAAAGACTGCATGTGCTCCTTTCCATCTCGCCACACGGTCACGTCCACCGTCTCAGATAAAGCGTTGACGACGGAAATGCCTACCCCGTGGAGACCACCAGAGACATGATACCCACTATCATCTCCACCAAACTTCCCGCCAGCGTGTAAAATGGTGAGGACCGTTTCCAGCGAACTCTTACCGGTAACGGGGTGAATATCGGTTGGGATCCCGCGACCGTCATCCAAAACGCTGACAAAACCGTCTGGTTCGACCGTCACTCTGACGTGACTCGCATGTCCCGCTTGAACCTCGTCCACAGAGTTGTCTAACACTTCCCAAACCAAGTGATGTAAACCTTTCGACGACGTACTTCCGATGTACATTCCCGGTCGTTTACGAACCGGCTCGAGCCCTTGCAACACCTGGATGGACCCAGCGTCGTACGCGCCGTCTTCTCTTCCGGTGGACGCGGAAGACGAGCTCACGGCTCGAACCTGCACGTTCCGCCCCGCGTCCCGCGGCGTCGCCGAAATCATCGCCTCCCCTTTCGGCCACCATCCTTCGCTTGCCCCCGCGCTCGCCCCCGCCCACCTCACCGTCGTCTCCACCCTTCGCGCCCTCAATCCTCTTCGCGCCAATCCCGCCCCGATCGCGCTCGCCCGCCACATCGTCGCCCCCTCGACCCGTCGCTCGCCCCTCGTCGCCACCCTCGCGCGCGTCCTCGTCGTCGTCGTCGTCCCAGACCTCGCGCGCGTCCCCGTCGTCCTCGCCCGCGTCCCCGTCGTCCCCGTCGCCCCCGACCCGATCCCGCGCGTCCACGACGTGCGCATCGACCCGCGACCGCGTGTGTCGCGCCACCACCGCCCGTCGCGACGACGCGCAACGACCGCGCGGGCGCCGCGCGGGCGCCGAACGAACGAACGAATGATTGCGCGAAGTGTTTGAAAAGTTGTGGTGTCGAGAATCGGAGACCCCCCACGAGTCATGACTCTTCGAACGGCCCGTCCCGGCGGGACGTCCCGACGGCCGCGTCGAACGCGTGCGCGCGGCCGAGCTCGAAACGTTGGGACGCGAGGCGGTGGAGGCGTCGAGAATGTTTCCGTTTGGTGCGGCGGCGGTCGTCGTCGGACGTAAGCCGGAGTAGACGTCTTTACATGGATGTTGTAACTGTATGTACGCCGCGAGTCTCGCTCTTTCAGCTCTTTCGCGCTCAAGTCGAGCACGCGCATCCTCCGCGATTGTTGTTCGCCTGGCACGCGCAACAGTTTCCGTTTCCACGACACCCGACGGCCCCCCCACACCCTCCATTATTACAATTGCAGGTAAAGGGACCTCCTGAGGCGATTGCGTCGGCGACGCCATCGCACGTGGTTCCGCTGTTCGTCCCGTCCGTGTATTCACACGACCCCGGGTCGTTCGGAGGTTCGTCGACGCAAGCTTGGCACGCATACGGGCACGCCGCACCGTTCCCGCAATTTCCACACACTCCGTATTGCTGGTCATTGTCGCATGACGAATCTTGGAACCGACACAGCGGATACTCACATTGCGCCTGGCACATGTACGAAGTGATCGCCCCCGTCGACGAATCGATCTGCGGGCAACAAGACTCGTCAGACGAGCAACATGCTCCGCCACAGCAGAAGCGGTCGGCTCCGCAGGGTGCCAGATCAGGACGACCGTCGCAGTTCTCGGGCGGGGGGCCAGTGCACGCTTCGGACTGGCACACGAGATTCCCCGGGTTGAGTGGATCCTCGCAGCAGTAGCTCGTTGACAGCGTAGAGTTGCTGCAACACGTGCCGCCGCAACATATACCCTCACTCGACGGTGGCGTTCTCCCGACACCAGACGGGTCGCACGGTTGTAATTCGTTTCCGGGTATGGAACAAATGGGTGGCGTCGAACAGAATGGATTTGGACAGTCCCCTTTGTTGCAAATGGCTAATCCGCACACCACGCAACACTGCCACTGCTCCTCTCCTGCGGGCGCGTACGGGCAACACACCTCATCACAGCATATTCTGTCAGGATCCGAAAGGCATTTCGAGCCGAGAGACCCGGGCGCACACTCGGGCGGCGGCGGCGGACACGAAAGTCCCTCGTCGATGCAAATCGTGTACCCGACGGGTTCGACGAAACAGCACTGTTTCTTTCTTGGACACGCGTGTTCTCCTTGATACGGACAGTAGTCATCGCAATCGACGAAGTTGTCGACGCACACATTCCAGTCGTGCACGCGATTACGACGCTTGCAACAGTACTGGTCTGGGGCGCACGGAGCGTCGTGGTCGCACATCGGCGCGCACTCGTCGGTCGAATCAACGCACGAGTTGTGCGTGTGGCCAAAGAAATCAGCACCGACATCGCAACAGATGAGTCCATCTCCTCTGTGAAAGATGCTCGCGCAATCATCGTTCGACGCACAATCGATGTAACGACGCTGAGTCGCGAAAAGAAAATCGTACCACCATTGATTTGGGTCTTCAGCGCGCGCTGCATTTCGAGAGTTTACGACGAGGTGAACGCGGCCATCTCGAGGACTGCTCACGGCGTTTTCGAGCGCATACGAACGAGCGGCCAAGTAAAAGTCGATGCCCACGTCGTCTACCACCACCGGTGGAAGGTCGCGACTGGCGCCGTCCCGAGCGCCTTGATTTCGTCGACGGGATCGACGAGACTGGGAGGGATTCGCGAAGAAGGACGCGATCCAATCCATGTCTTCCGGCGCTTCGGTCGAAGAACGGGAGCGCCCGATTGTTTTCGTCGTGTAAGAGGATAGAAATTCATCTCTCACTTGCACGAGGAAGTCTTGGACATCAGCCATGTCAAAATTTTCATTGTCATCTTGGCTTCGAGACGGATTTCGAGGCGCGGGTCGGTTCCCTTGAGATCGCCGAGCGCTCGGAGCCGCGGCTTGCGCCACCGCTGAAAGCCCGAGACACAGTATCAAGAGAAAGTTCACACGCGTTCGCACGTTCGGCATCGGAAGCTGGATTATGGCGCCCAAAACGGCTGAAAACGCCACAAAAAACGCCGACGTGAAAGTTAACTCATCGACATCAACTCGAACTCACAACCATTGTCTGCCTCGATGAAGACTCAATCAAAGTAAGAGTTGACGCGATTTCAAAGCGAGCGAGCGAACACTAATACTGGTACTAATAATACTTACCATGTAAAGGACGCTAGCTCACTCAAATTTGATAATCTGGTAAACCGTACTCCACGAGGAGGAAGAGTAGACCGATCCACACGACGACCAAAATCCCGGCTTCCTGCATCGTAAATGTCGCGTCGTCATCATCCTTTGCGTCAAAGTAAGCGCTCCTTGCGCTCAGATACGCGATGATGTACCATCCTGGCCACCGTAATCCTCGTCCCCACCACCAGACTCGGTTCTTATACTCCAAATACGACTCGTTATTTCCGGCGAGCTTGTGAGCCTCCGAAAGCGCGAGTCCGGCTCGTTGGTTGAGTTTATACTCCCTCGGGACCAGCCCTTCGATCTTGCTCAACTCCTCGATCGCTCGCCCGGTGTCTCCCTCGTTCAACGCGCGCTCGCCCTTCTCTAACGCTTCATTCGCCGCGCGCATCGCCTCGACGTCTCTCTCCGCCGGCAAAAGCGACCGCGCCCACGCCGCCGAGAGCGGCGTCAGCGCGTCGTCCCCCGGTGCCTTTGGTCGCGTCGCGCTCTCCGTGAGCCAGGGAAACGCGATCGCTTCCCCGAACACGAACGCAATTTTACCTCCCAACATCGCTCGCCTCGTGACGTCTTCGTCCGAGCCCGGCGCGCGCACCGTCGTCGTTCGTGCCTTCGCGGTTGACGTCGACGGGCGTCCCATCGTCTTCATCCCGCCGTCCGTCCGCCTTCTCTCCATCGCCCTCGCCGAGACCGCCCGCCCCCGCGTCGCGCGCACGCCGCGCACCGTCGTCATCGCGACCGTCCCACAGACCGTTCGCGACCCCACCCGCGCGCGGACGAACGACGAGGACGGTCGATTTTCGAGCGACGGTTTGACGCAAAGCGCCATCGCGGCCCGGATACCCATTACGTTTTTGTGTTTGATCGAGTTTTTGAGTATAGAATACGTGAGACCCGGGTGTTCGGGGGACAAACTCATTTCACCAAGAAGTTCCGAGGCGAGCGCCGCGTCGTCACTGCGCGGGCCGGACGTCGAGAGGCGCGATTCGATCGGGATGGCGACGATGTCGTCCACGGGAGGGGCCGCGCGGTTGCGCCCCAATCCTGGGGCGGGGGTGCTCCTCGGCGAGGCCGACGGACGGGAGTCGGGGGAATCGCGTGGGCACGGCAAGGGGGGGACGGGGACGAGCGCGGAGGTGGGATCGTCCGCGTTCGGAGAGCTGACGACGTGGAGAGTGGTGAAGATGATCGGCATCTTGTTGGGGGTCGTCGTCCTGGTCGGAGGTCTCGTGTACGCGTCGACTCAGCTGGAGGTTGACTTGGTCGAGGATATCGTGCCGCACGTGAAGAATCCGGTGAAGTTTTTTGCGTTGAACGTCGCGGTGGCGTCGTTCGGTGTCATTCCCGGAGCTGCCAGTGCGACGTGTGTGACGGCGGGAATTCTTTTCGGGACGCTGTGGGGGATGGCCCTTTGTGTCAGTAGTGCGAGCATCGGCGCCATGGTGAGTTTTATGTTGTCCAGATACGTGGCCAGACCTTGGGTAGAGAAGATGTTTGTGCGTCACAGTGGTAGGTTTAAAGCGCTAGATGATGCGGTCTCCAGTGATGGCTCTCAGATAGTGATCCTTGTGCGGCTGTCTCCTTTCTCACCGTTCACTGTGGCTAGTTACATGCTCGGTTTGACTTCTGTACCGTTTGTGTCATACGCCGCGGCGACGCTCGTCGGTTTACTTCCATCGAGCTTTGTGTACGTTTACATCGGAGATACGGGGCGAAGAGCGAGTGGATCCGACGGAGCAACTGTTCTTGAGATCGTTTTTTACGTCCTTGGACTCCTGATGACTTTATTCGTTAGTTATAGAATTGCTGTGATAGCGCAAGACGCGATGCGCGCTAAGGTGGGCTTAGAATGGGATCCATCAACGGATTCAGACGAGGAGGTAGAGCTGGACGTATTCGGTTCACGAATAGATGATGAGATCGAACGAGCGCCGCTTGAAGATGACAGGGACGATAGGGATAAGCCAGGCACTATTCTATGAACATACATGTAATTCTACGCTAATATTTCTACATTTTCAAACTTTCAGCAGAACCAACCAGCATTAAGTAGTTCGCTTGCATAGGCTCAGGTAGGACTTACGTTCCTTCATTGCTTCTACCTTCGTGAGTGGGATGCACTTCGGCAGATGATCACGCCAATGCTGATGGCCGGTGTGTTTCAGCCACGCGCCGCCGGCCGAAGAGAGCTGGCGAAGGCACCCTTCCCCGTCACACAGAGACATTTGGTCGACATCCTTCGGGAAGCAATCACTTCGTCCAGTCATGGAGCAAACTTCCATATTTGCACGACTCAGCACGCTGTGACAACTGGCCAAACACATGCGATGCATCTTTGGTACGTTATGTTGAGAATCTAGGAAGACGTTTGAAAGTTTGTTGACGTCGTGTAAACCATTCCAACCATTTGATGTCCTTTGTAGAGCATCCCAAAAGCAGGAGTGCCAACACTCTATGGGATTTGCGTCTGGATTACACTCCGACCACATGTTACACTCTGGTCCGAGATACGGAACCGGATTGGATGTGTTGGTGGCCCACTCTGAAGCGAGAACGTGCCACATGGCGGGTTGATCTCGCTTGAAACCGTACTTTACACTGTTTCCTCCCTCGTCTTCGCCTACCTCGTATACGGCGTTAATCACTCGTTCAAACATATCCGTTACCCAAGCATTCGATCTAGCGCACATCAGACCTGTATTCAACCATACTTGGCCAGTATCACCAAAGAACAGACTCTTGTCCATCGGCCAGTGTTGGGAATACCATCCGAGTGGATCCCAACTGGCAAACCACGCGTCGAGATCGACGTGACACACCATATCATACACTCCTTGCGTAGATTGCACACCCATCGCGATGTGCTTGGCAAACTTTCCTGATCTACCCGCCAACATACTCTTCGGAATCAAAGCCAAAATTGAAGCGTAACCGTGGTCTCTCGCATAACCCTGATGGTTGGCGAGCGTCTTGTGGTAAGCGGATAGCATGTCCAACGTCGTCGCCGAGCTCATCAAAGCGACTTTACCCCCAGATTCAGTTTCATCTACCAACGCCCACTCTCTACTCGTGATAGAACCTCCCGACTCGGGCTCCATGACGCCCTTGAAGTACCTACACCTGAACTGTTCGAGGTCCAACTCCTCCTGCGCTGACTCCAAGTTGTAAACCAAGTCTTGGCCATCATCGTGAAGCACCAAAACAGGTTCGTCGATTTTCACGTAAAAGTAACATTTTCTTCTGCTCTTCTTCTCCCCGTCGATGAGCTTTTGCAACTTTAAATCATCCCTCCACTTTGGCTTGTCGGGAATCTTCCCTTGCACCGTGTACTCCTTCTTCGTCATCTCGATGGCGCCGTCACCCGCATCCAATCGAACGCTCCCCTCGAATCTCGCCTCGTACATCTTACCGAACGACACTCCGCGTCGCGAGAACATCAACCGAAACCACGACTCGCTCAGGCTCCGCAACGTTTGGTCCCCGGGATAAAACGTCTTTAAAAACACAACGACAGCGACGAGCGCGGCGATCACCGCGTTTCGCAGCACCGCCCGTCGCCGCTCCCGACGCAATCGGAGTCTCGCCGCGCGAGCGAAGCGATGGTTACGCTCGCTCGGCGACGCCCCCATGCTCATAGCACGGGCTCACCCGCGTCCTCGCTCTCTCGTCCCCCGCGCGCGCCATCGACAGCCCGCCTCGTCGAGGCCTCGCGCGGTGTCCACGCGTCCGATCGATCGATCGATCGCGCGGGGTCGAAACGAATCATCGTTTCGGTCGATTCTCTCGGCCGCGCCGTGGTCGCGGGTGTGCGGTGAGGGTTCGTGAACCAAGAGGAAAGGGAGGACTCAAGATTTGCGCGGGAAACGAAGAGGCGACAGACGGGCGAACGGGCGCCAGACGACGGCGTCGGAAGGCGGTGTCTCGCGAGAAGAGCGCGGGAAGAGCGCGGAAATAATTCAATCGAACCCCGGCGCTCATCGTGGATGCGAGCGCAGCGATCGGTGACGGCGTTGGTGAGCGAAGCGAGACGACGGTTACGTTTGAGGAAAATTAGAAAGATTGGCGACGCGACGTCCGGTGGAGTCGAGGTCGTCGTGAGCGGGGCGACGCGGGCGTGCCATGGGAAAACCCAAATGTCTTCGTCGGGGAAGTCCGACAGTGCGAACATTATTCGCGTGTTGGCGTTCGAAGATGGCTATGACATCAAGTCCATTTTGTCCTGTGGGCTTGGAGAGACGTACGAGAGGATTCAGCTCGAGCAGGAGTGGACGAGTGAGGACTTTCTGGAGAAAATCGAGCGGTTCAAACCAGACGTGCTTCTTCTCGACTTTTACATGCCACCGCACACCGGGTTAGTGGTGTTAAAGAAGCTCAACGAGGCGGTCCAAGAAGGAAGAATAGAGAGGCCGAAGTTTGTGCTTGGAATGTCGAGTGAGGCGCTCTGCAACAACCAGTTGACGAGCGAGGGCGCGGATGCCGCTTTTGAAAAGTGGAAAATCGGCTCGTGGGAGGGGTGGAGGACTTGAAAATGGTTGAGGTGGGTGAAAACCATCGAGCGCTACGATTTCATTCGATCGCCTGTGATAGAAACTACGTGTAAAGTTACATATGTACTTGTAAACCAGTAAACCGAGAACTGAGCCGCTACTCTTCAAACAGCTCCTTTTCCAGCGCTTCCCTGAGCTCAAACTTGGTCAACTTGGAATACTTTTTCAGACCTCTCGCGCGGGCTAATTCCAACAGGTCCGATCGCTTCATCGTTCTCAATCGAAAACGCGCGTCCCATTCTTCGAGCTCACCTGAGAGAAGCTCAGCTTCTTGCTTGAGAGCTTCTTCCGTTCGGAGCGCGTCTTGTTCAATTTCTGCCTGTAATTTGCCTTCCGCGATGCTCTCTCCTAGTTGTCTCGCCACCACACGCGCTTGACCGAGCGCACGACCTAGCTGGACCGCACCTTGTACGGATGTTTCATCTCTCGCATCAGGTTTCTCAACAGTGCTCGTCTTGACTGCAGTACTCAAAAAGTTCCGCGGAGTCGTGTCCTTCTCCACACTGGACCGCTTTTTCGCAGGGTTCAGGGAGTTCGCCGCACTTGGAACAAGTATTGCGTTTGTTTTCTCTAATTGCACGTGTGCCGCGCACAACAGCGTGATAAACCAAGTGAAGCCATCGGACACGTTGAAACCGTGCGTGGCGTACGCGAGAAAATATACGGCAGCAAACTTGAACGCCTCCGTCTGCGGAATCGCTCCTTCGCGCCGCTCTGTATCCCAATCTCCAACCGAAATCACCGGCAATATCCACGCTAGCCACGCCACCAAGGGCACGCATCCCACGAGGCTCGCCACCGTCCAGCGCAAGCTTGAATCGTCCTCGGCGTCACTAGACTCGTCGATGGCGAGCCAGCCCGCTTCCACTCTCGACTTATACTTCGTTCCAGACCGCGCAAGGGCAAGAACGAGACCACTACCGATGACGCTATCCGCGACGTACGTCAGCGTCGACGCCCCGTCCGCAGCGCGTGTCTGAACGCTCGCACGTTTCCGCACGTGTGAGTTGGAAGTGGTGGGAACGCCGCCGCGCGCGCGTGATTTTCGCGGCTCCGCGTGATCGACAGGCCGCGCGATCATCGACCCACATCGTGCAGAGACGGTCATGCGCCCCGACCTGACGAACTCCGCGCCGATTGCGGAGGTGAACTCAAGAAGTGAGGCACAAGATGGCCCAGGTTGGCGTTTTATGGTTTTCGCCGAGCACATCGAGCACCGAGCACACAGATCTTGTAAGCACAACTCGTTGATTACAAACACTAGTACTAATGTTTTAACTAAGCATTAAATACGTTGTACAACATCTAATTCGGACGGTTTACAGGTCTTACAGTTCGTCGAGCTCGTCTCCGGGAGCTTGGTCGGTCTCTTCGTCGTTTCCGCACGAACAACCGCAAACCGTGATTGCGTACTTTGGCGCTCGTGGCGGTAGATCGTCATAGGTGCAGTCTTCTCCAATATAATAGTTCCAAAAGTAACTCGGTGCTCGAGCCGGAAAAAGACAACCGCAGCAGCACGGCTCTGAAGGGGTTTCCCAGCGAAGGTGCGCTTCCTTCTCTTGAAAAGTACGCCTGGCAGCGCTCGGTCGCATTTGGCTCGAACGCGCGTAGTGATGAGCCATCAGAGAAAGTATCATCGACGCAACAATCCAGGAAGATGCTTTAGAGAGGGCAAAGCGCCAGGAAACTCCCCCGAGGGCAGTAAAACTCATGCTGGTTACGAATGCCACAAAGCCGATACACAGCACAAGGCACCCGAGTAAAAATTGTACCACCATTCCGATTCTTCCACACATCTCGAAACACTTTACTATGCACCGAGGACATGACTGCACACACAGGCATTCCGCAAACATCCTAAGGAGGGCGTCATAGAAGCCTTGAATAATGCCCCCGACGACAACAGACACCACCGTCCTATCCGGCTCCCCAGAGATCAAATTAAACGCACAAGTCAATCCGTAACCCATGATCACGGAGCAGAACAGACACACCATACGCTCAGAACGAGAGAATGGATGTTTCGGGTGAGCCATAAATAAAGAGAGCAACAAATGGTTGTTCTTCAGGTATAACCACGCGTCAGACGCGTAGCTCTTTGAAAAGATCACCGCCCCAACCGATATTCTTTCGACAAATATCGGATAGGCTTCGCGGTCGACGAATCCGCCTTCCGTCAAATATCTGTCCATCATCACCGGTGCCGGTACATTCTTCACTTCGCGCTGGACGCGAGCCACGACTTCCTTTGCCTGATTGAGCGCAGCGTTTGCCTTCTCCTTTGCGGCGCGCTTGCTGGCTTCATAACGGGCTATGGTATCTTCTAGCGTCATGGGTTCGTCTAAGAATACTAATATCACGCAATTTCCACGCCGCTCTCACCCAGTCGGCGTCATCGACTCTCGACTGCGTCTCGACGAGAAATCGAAGTTGCGTCATGACGTTGGGCCTAGGGTCTAGGTGAGGGTTTAAACTACCGTTTTGCCTCGAGGTTGATGCGTCAGGGGCCTCAGTGGTCGTGGGCTACGATCGCGCGAACCGGCGAACGTTCGACAAAAGGCATGGCTTCGACCGCCGCGCCCAAATTCGTTCGTAAGAAGGATGGGGATGACGCTGTTGGTGGGAAGAGTAGAAACGATGCGCTCAAGTTCGCCAACAAAGCGCTCAGAAGTGAGCGAAGCATGGTTGACGGACAGCTTTTAGCAGATTTCGAAGCGGTGCTGTCCGGTAATGCGATTTATTTACCTCATTTCCACTGTTCGGGACGCGATTATGGATTGCTCGCATCTCTAGGGCGCGAGATGGAGGCAGCAGCTCAGCTCGGAGGGATGGTGGAGTGGTCCAAGCACTTGAAGCACGAGAACCCAGACTTCTCGGAAACGTTTCAGAGGGTGGTGGACGCAATGTCAGACTATTTTGACGTCGAGGTGTACGCAACCCGAATGAATTTTTATCGCGATGGAACCGATTGGAAACCCTTTCATCACGACAGTCACGCGTACGGCGGTCGAGCTCAGAGAGAAGATTTTACAATGGGTGCTTCGTTCGGAGGATCGAGGGAACTCATTTTTCTTCACGAACCGAGTGGGAACACCTTTACCTTTCCACAGAACAATGGTGATGTTTTTGCGTTTACTTCAGATGTCAATAAACGTTTTAAACACGGTGTACCAAAAGCGAAATCAAATAACGATCCACGTTTTTCCATCATTGCTTGGGGTAGAAGGAGGAGTATAAATAGTCGTAACGGCGGTGGTCAAGTGACCGGTGGAACAGACCACGGTGTCACGTTCGATGCGTCGCTTAATGACGATAACAACACGCACGGTCCGAGTCAGAAGACCTCTGTGTCAGTCGATGAAGCGCAAAACGCATTTGTGACTGGTAATGGAGAGGTCTCGCAACTCATTCAAAAGTTCGTTGAGAAGCAAGCTAGCGTCGAATCTATCAGTGAGCGGAATTCTAAACGTTTCTCGAAGCCACGAAAAGGTCAGATTCCTGACACGAGCGCGCAGTTGGCTCTAGAAGTGATGCATAGAATTGGTGAAACTGCTTACATGGAACTAAGGACTGCGGCGAGGGACTTTCAAGTTGGTGATGTTCCCGTAAAATCGTTCTACGCACGCGCGTATGAGCTATGCAACGGAGAAACCGACTTATTGATGCGTCTAGCTGATTATTTGCCGGATACGAGGCGAAAGGAAGAACTCACCGAGTTCCACCACGCGGCGCAGATGTTAGATATGTAGGTAGTACTGCAGCACTCGGCTACACAGCCTAGTCGTACGTTTGTATAACACAGATATTATTAGAAAATGCATACCAAACTATTCTTCGAGCGTCAATCCTGTCGTTGCTCTGAATTGATCGTTGTAGGCCGAGTTCGATCGTGACAGCTTCTTCCCGCTCGGTTTCGACTCAGACGCCTTCGTGTACAGGTAAGCGCCTAACAACGCCAACGCAGATCCCGCAGCGTTGAGAGGGGAGACCGGATTTCTGAAGTAAATCACCGAAGCAACGATCACAGCCACGCGCTTGAGAGCGTTACCGACGCTGAAAGTTACAGGGGTAATATTCGTGAGTGCCTGGTAGCTGACTTGGTTGTACAAGTGATAGAAAATACCAGACAGGAAGAGCATCTGCCAGAGCTTTTGTTCGCCTACCTTGGCGACGGCTGCCGCGTAACCGGCAGACCATTGAGCACCTTCAACAATATAAGCCGCCGGAGCCAAGTACAAGAGACCAATGATACCCAAAATACCATACAAGTTGATACCATCTATGTGCTTGAAGTCGTTCAAGGACTTCTTTGACGTGATGTTTCGCAACACCATGGCGACGTTGCTCACCATTGCACCTTGAAATCCCGTGATGTTGAAGCTCACCTCTTTCATAGCAGCCATGGAGCAACCGGCGACGATGGGAATCAGAGAATACCAAACCGCCGGAGCAAACGTTTGGCCGAGGAGCGGACCAGAGAGAACGACTGAAAACACGGGTTCTGCCGCCTTGATAACGTGCGTGAACGACACAGCCATCTTACTGAAGCTCACGCACGCAGAAACGTGCCCAACGGTGTGGAAGAAAGCCACCGGAGCGACCGCCAACAGGAAAACCTTGGACACGACCGGCTTCGGTTGGACCTTCGTTGCCCACACCGTCAACATCCACAGGCTGGTTGCAGCAAGTTGCAAGGTTGAAATCAACCACGGGTACGGGAACACGTTCAACGTAGACTTGTTATACACATTGAAGACAATGTTAAAGAAGTACCACAGGAAAAAGTACACCGCAGTTTTGGTTTGGACACTCATGTTTGAGAGCGGAGACTCGGCCGCTCTGGCCACCGTCTTTGAGCGCGCCTTGGGCGCAGCATCAACGACCGTACGGCGCACACATCGTCGATGCGTCGTCGAATCCTATTTAGAATGAAACATCATCGTCAGTTTAATCGTTTACACCGTCACGTGAGGCGCCACGTCGTCTCGGTGCAGTGCAGGTGCGCGTCGGTCAGTTTTAAACGAGCCGCTCCAACCGCTTCGATTCGGTTTAGAGGCTGCGTCGACGGGTCACCTCGCGCGTACCGTGTGCGATCGGACGATCGGAACCGCTCTATTCGTGTTCACCGGTCCATGACCCGCGGCGACGCAGAGCGGATTCTTTCGTCGCTCAACTCCGCGGATGCGCGGAGCCAGCGCGACGCGCGTCGAGGTCACGGCAAACATCCCGCTTCGATGGGCTCACCGATTCGGTGAGGATGAGCGCGTATCGACCGACGACCGACGAAAGCGAGCTATCAAGAGCGTCTCGGACTCAGCTGAGAGAGAGCGTCGAGACGAGCCGTCGCGTTTTGACGTCGATTGCTTTCTGACTCAGCTCCTCTTCAGTCGAACGAGTGCGTCCCGCAAAGCTTGCGCAAATCTGAACGAAACGCATTCGAGCGCAGTGAGATATTCTACAAACTATGACTAAACACAGGCTACTTTGCTACTATGCGCCACTTGGCGCGTGATCGGCCGGCGACGATGGAGTCGGAAACTTTGGGCGCCAGAGACAAACCGTCGAGGGCGAGTTCTTCCTCCTCGGTTCGGTGCGCCACGAGAAATGTATTTTGCTGCGAGAGCATATCGTGGTCGATCAGCATATTTCTTTTCGACGTCCTCGGTAGTCTAAAATACAGATGCGTGCACCAACACTGGTGCGGGGTCACGCCGTTCGCTATGCTCCTGGCGATGTCCTTCACGTGGAAGCCCGGGACGTCGTGTCTTCTTCGACGCGGAAGACAGCACGGCGCTAAAACCAAGGCGGCGACGCGTTCGATGCTCTCATACAGAGAAATAGCGCGATCTGCGAGCGCTCCACAGAGATGGACGCCCACCAGCACCGCGGTGCTCGCGCTCGGAGCGTCGGTGACAAGTTCTCTGACGAACGCCTCGCACTCGCTAGAAAACAAATCAAACATGTGAAACGAAATTCGATCGGCACCGAACGCGCGCACGTGACTGACGTCCATATCTGTGTCGCAATCAATCATATATATTCTAGCTTTCGGAAACGCATCAGCGAGTGCCAGCGACACGAATCCCCGCCCCGAGCACAACTCGACGAAGATGAGACCGCTCCCGTCGCCCTCCCAGTCACCTTTGCCAGCATTGCGATCGCGAAGCGCTCGACGAACGTGTTCTAGAGCGGCGAACGCCTCCGTGATCTCTTTCTTGATTTGTCTGTGTCGCGAGAGCGAGTCGAACGCTGGATCATTCTGAAGTAGCCCGCGCAGAGTGCTCGCTTCGAACGCCGCGCCGTGCGCGTTGGCGTCTCGGAACTGCACAAAGTCTATGGCGCGCCGCGGGACTCGACGCTCCTCGGTGGCGACTCCCGCGGTCTGAGGCATGGAGACCGTACGCGCCGTCTTCGACGCGCCAAATCTCTGGCGAATCGACGAATCAGGGCGCGTGCGTCTGACGCGAGTCACTCGGGCGAGGCGGCGGCTGTTCGACGCAAAGGCGCAAAGGCGAGGGATGCTCGCTACTATCTCTAACTCTACAAACGACTAGATTCTGCAAACCATCAGATGACAAAGATGACGACGACCAATGATGCGGCCGCGGCGACGACCACGCGCTGATTTAACCTCGACGCGCTCGTGCACTTGACGTCTGGTCGATCCGACGGTACGACGACTCCCGTGGCCAACGACGCGTTACAAATCTTCTGAGCGCTCGCCATCTCCCCCGTGCATCCGTACACCGAGTTCATACAATATTCCCAACACATCGGAATCTCGTAATACTTGGTCAACTCGACGGGATCCGGATCGCACCTCGGAAACGCCGCCGCGCACATGTACTCGGCCATCACCAATAAACAAGCCGGATCCCCCGCCAACATCGGCGCGATCGCCGCCTGATGCTTGGTCATCCGCTCAAACATCGCCAACACCTTCTTATCCTGCGTCGTCGGCGGATCCGTTCGCACGCACGCATCGTACGCGATCCCTTGACAAAATCCCAACTCGCCCGCGTCGAGCGACACGCACCGCGCTCGATTCGCCGTCGTCCCATCCTCTTGCAGCGTCGCGTACTCTCCCACCTGCGCATCACACACGCGATACGGGTAATCCAACGCTCGCGAAAACGGTCCCTCACTCGTCGTCGTCGTCGTCGTCGTCGTCGTCGTCTCCTGGCCGCGCACCGTCGTCATCATCATCGTCACCAGCACCATCCACGCGAGCGCCAACGTCCTCGCCGTCCCCACCATCCCGAACGCGCGCGACCGACCGACCGACCGACCGACCGACGACGCCGACGACCGACGACGCACGCACGCGCGCGCGCGACGACGCGCCTCGTCGCGCGCTCTCACCGCCTCACCGTCGTCGCGCTCTCCCGCCCTCCGTCGTCCCCGCCATCCATTCGTCCGAACGTTTGACGTCTCGACGCGGGATCGAATCGAATCTCTCGACAGCGCGGCGCCCATCGCGATGTCCTCCGAGGCGCTGTTTCACTGCGAAAACTATTTCCACGTCGGCGCGTACGCCGAGTGCGTCGAGGCGGCGGCGGCGTGCGGAGACGCGCGAGGGGTGGACGCGGTTCGTCGGGATGTCTTCGCGGCGCGATCGAGAACGGCGCTGGGACAGGGAGCGGTGCGTGGGTCGTGTGACGCGACGCGCGTGTGATGCGATGCGATGCGATGCGATGCGATGCGCGGTTGGGGCGCGGTGCCGATGGGGCGGTGGGATGCACGGATGCGGACGCGAGGAGAGAAGAAGAGAGACTGACGGGGACGCGAACGGGGACGACGCGAACAGATCGTGGCGTCGGAAGTGTCGGACGACGCGCCCTCGGCGATGCGAGCGGTGAAAATCTTTGCGACGTATGAATCGAGCGATGATGCCGAGACGAAGGCGGCGTGCGTGGAGGCGATCGGGGCGATGCTGGAGGATGAGGCGTCGGCGGAGGACGCGACGACGCAGTTGATGGCGGCGACGGTGTTCGCGAGCGAGGGCAACTACGTGGAGGCGATGAAGTGTTGTCACACCGGTCTGTCGCTCGAATTGAACGCGATGATGGTGAATTTGTTGTGTAAGCTGAATCGGCCCGAGTTGGCGGAGAAACAAGCGAAAATTATGCAACAAGTGGATGACGACTCCACCGTCGTGCAACTCGCGTGCGCGTGGGCCAACTGCGCGAGCGGCGGTAAAAATATTCAAGACGCCTCTTACATTTATCAAGAGCTCGGCGATAAATACAAGTGGACGCCTAAATTGTACAACGGCTCCGCCGTGTGCTCGATGATGATGGGCAGTTACGACGACGCCGAACGAGATTTACTCGAAGCCGTCGCCCTCAATCCCAAGGACGCCGACACGTTGGCCAACTTGGCGACGTGCGCGCTCCACCTCGGCAAATCATCCGGTCGTTTCATCAACGCCATCAAGCAAACCGGCGCGGCGCACGACGCTCTCACCACCATTAGCGCTTTAGAGAATGATTTCGAACGCGCCGCCGCCGCCGTCGAGGGATAGGAGACGCGTCCCGCTGTAACGTAAAAAAAATGATCCCACGAAAAACAGGGCACCGACATCACATCTCGACGCACCGTCGCGCCGCGCGCGTGCGACGCGTGACGCGCGACGACGCGGGAGGGAATCGCGCGCGGTGTGCACGCGCGCTCGACGGTCGACGCCGCGCCGTCGCGCGCGCGGTGCGGGGCGCGCTCGACGAACGACGAGATGCCGCGAACGACGACGACGCGGACGCCGGACGAGAACGTCGCGAATCACTTTGTGTACTCGCTCGCGGGCCGGAATCCGTACGCGGCGCCGCTCGATGACGTCTCGAGCGTCGTACCGATGATGGATCTCATGCGCGTCGACGCGAACGCGTTCGCGGAGGCGTCGCTTCGCGATCGAGGGCTCGAACGGGCGATGGCGTTTTTGAAAACGCCGTATCGACCCCTGGGTCTGGACGATCCGGGGGAGGGCGTCGCGATCGCGATGCGGGGGTCCAGACGCGGGGCGTCGACTCTCGACGTCGGTGGCGCGCCGATTCGGTCGGAACCGGTGGGGACGATGACTGCGCGCGCGCCCGCGGCGCCCGCGGCGGCGGCGGCGGAACGCGAGGCGCTCACGTTCGACGACGACGACGAAGACATGATGGCGGATATAGACGTCGACGCGGTCGTCATGCATAAACGCACGATGTCGACGGGTGGAGTCGCTACGAATTCGGTGCTCGCACCGTCTGTGCCGTCCGTTCCCGTGGGTATGGGTATGGGTATGGGCGACGGCGGTTCACGACTGACGCAGGCGCGCTCGGCGGCGCCACCCGCGCGCTCGGTGGCTCGCACTTCGGTTCTGAATCACGCGGTGGGCTGCAAAGCGCCGCCGTTGGATGGGTCTGGAGCCGATTGGACTTGTGAACACGGGCACTCGCTCCGCACGTGTCCTCATCGGATCGGGCACGTGCAGTCGCTGAAACCGGTTCTGGCAAACATCGTGTTCCAGCTCGAGGACGACGATGCAGCCGTGAAAAATAGTGATAGAAAGGTTTTCATTCATCAACGAGTGGAAGCGGAAACGATCATCCGAGTCTGCGAAAACGCTACTGAGAATGTTCAACAGCCCGCGCCTGCAAGCGCGACGTACCAAGCTCAAGATTTCAACAGACCAGTGGCGAACGCACCGCAGCAGTACCAAGCCGAAGCGCGATACGAGCCGCCGCCGACGTCTATGAATACTATGAATGCATGGACGGGACCTCCTCCCGCCGCTGAGAATTTCCCTGGATGGAACGAAGAGCTGGAAATCGGTGAAGACGTAGTCATTCCGATGAACGGAATCGGGGCAGTGAATGTCAGTGAGAACATTGCCCCCATAGAGTGTCAAATGAAGGGCGGGGATGCGAAAGATTGGGGTCACACCAACTTTTCATGGAGTAAGCTCTGCGAACAAACGTTGCGCGAAACTTTCAACGCCAAGTCATTTCGAAGTCTGCAATTACTCGCGGTGAACGCCACGATGGCTGCTCGGGATTGTCTCGTACTGATGCCCACTGGTGGTGGAAAATCGCTGTGCTATCAGTTACCAGCCGTCGTCAAACCGGGAGTCACCGTGGTCATTTCACCATTGATCTCTTTGATTCAAGATCAACTCCACCATCTCAGCGAAATGGGAATACCGGCAACTGTTCTATCGGCCGCCAAAGAGAGCGATAATACTATATACGACGACCTTCGTTCACCAGTACCGGATCTTCGACTGCTGTACGTTACGCCGGAGAAGGTGGTGCGAAGCGGAAAATTAAAGAGCGCTCTTGAGCGACTTTACAGCAGAGGTATGCTGAACCGCTTCGTTCTAGATGAAGCGCACTGTATCAGCGCATGGGGTCATGACTTTAGGAAGGATTACACTGAGCTGAGAGGTTTGAAACACCTCTTCCCAACAACTCCGATCATGTGTTTGACCGCGACGGCGACTCGTAGAGTCCAAGATGATATCGTTCGCCAGCTGAATCTTCCCAAGTGTCTTCGATTCTTCGATACGTTCAACCGAATAAACTTGACGTACGAAGTCCACCCGAAACTCAAGGCGAAGCAAATGATATCGAAGATCAAAGACTTGATAGTGGAACGTGGATTGATGAGAAACGGCAAAGTGCAGTGTGGTATCATCTATTGCTTCAGTCAAAATGATTGCGAAAGAGTCGCAAATGAGCTGAACAAAATAGATAGAGCCGCGGGCGATCACAAGCGATTCGGTGTAGGGCGCAAACGGGCGCTTAGAGCCGTACCGTACCACGCCGGATTGACGGACAAAGTGCGACGAGAGAATCAAGAAGCCTGGCAGTCAGATAGAGCCCAGATAATTTGCGCAACGGTCGCGTTTGGTATGGGAATCAACAAACCAAACGTAAGATTTGTGTTTCATCACAGTATGCCGAAATCTCTGGAAGCTTACCATCAAGAAAGTGGCCGTGCAGGCCGGGACGGAGCGCACGCTCTGTGCATTCTCTTCTACACCTGGGGTGACGCGTCAAAGGCGAGGAGCATGTTGATTGACAGCGCAAGAAAGGAACGACCGCATCCAGCCGTTCTTCAAAATAACTTGGACTCTCTGAACACAATGGTGACGTATTGCGAAAATTTTGCCGACTGCCGACGCACGCAACTGATGGCGCACTTTGATGAGAAATTCGACCGATCCCGCTGTCGTGGTATGTGTGATTCGTGCGCCGCCGTGGCCCAAGGAGCGAAGTTTGAACAGGTAGATCTCACGAATTACGCCATGGGAATGCTTAATATAGTGAGATCAGTTCCCGATGGAATCGGTATCGGTTTATTGGTGGATGTATTTAGAGGTTCGGGGGCAAAAAATGTGAAGCAGAAGCACTACGACCGTTTGCCTGGCTACGGTGCCGGAAAAGGATTGGACAAGTCCGAATCAGAAAGATTGGCCCGCGCGATGGTTTTGCGAAATTTCTTCTCTGAGAAGTCCGTTAGAAGTGAAAACATGGGACCGTATGCCACGACTGTGACTACCATTCACTACAACGGCGTTCGCTGCGAGGCTATCCAACAAGGCAGAGAGAAATTCATGCTATCCTGTAGTAGTGGATCAAGACGAGCTTCTACAAGAAAAGCGCCGATTCCGACGACTGTCGTTCTCGATTCCATCAGCACTCCGACGACTGGTATGGCGAGCCAAGACGTCACAGAGTTCCTCGACGACGCACTCAATCCGGCGAATCTCGAGTGCAACAGAGAGGATGGACATCTCAAAGAGCAAGTCTACAGCGCGCTCAACGTGTGGCGTAGACGATTGGCTCGAGAACTACAGATTAACATTGATAGCGCTTTCCCTCCGGGTTTGGTTACGATACTCGCGGATAAGAGACCGCGCAACGCGGAGGAAATGAAAGAAATGAGTAACGCCATCACGCAAGCTTCTTGGAGAACCTCCTTGAAAAAGCACGCGAATCCCATCATCATGGTCATCAATCACACACTGGAGTGCGAAGAAAAAGGAATTTCAAATGAATATCTCGCACAAGAAAATCAAGAAGACGATATCGACGATATCGATGATATTGAAGCTTTCGAAGCTCTGGACAACCACGATGACAACAGACGCATGTCTCAGCGTCTTTCGCAGCAGCCGCGTGCGCACGACAACATTAATATTAGCAGCCTTGATCCATCACCAGCATGGAAAAAGGCACGTAGAATGTAACACATAGACGATACGTAGCCTCTCTTCTTCTGAGTTTTTGTCCCACTTCAAAAGTGCCGCGAAGTGCGTGAGGTGGATTACACTTCATCCCCACTTCGTAGCTCGCGCCGCTCGTTCGTCAACATGTCACCGCAGAGCGATGCGGCAAAGCGGTTCATGAGGTCCTACGACAAGTTCACCATCGCCCTGTGCACGACAGCCGCCTTAGCGTACGGCGCCGCGCGCTACTACGACTTGCCTGAGGCACCCGACGACTTCGACTTGAAAACGTGGTTTCTGGGCGGTTACGATGTACCAAAAGTCGATGAGCCCGCTAAAAAGGGAAAGGCGTGATTCTACGTAGTTTTGGAATCACGCACATCTCGCAGATGGCGTCCCTTCGACGTTCGGTGTAGTGTTGTAACAACGGTAGCGAAATTCATAGAAGAGTGAGCGGCGCCCGAAGAAGAAAAATTGTGCCTGTTTTTATTAGAACCTACTAGATATCATCCCAACGTTCAAGCGAAGATGCGCAAGTTATGATCGGCACTACCGACTGCTAAGGATCGCGCGTCACTACCGAAGGCGACGGCCTTGACCGCCTTCTTCACCTCAAACTCCTTAAGTAAATCCCACTTGCCCTTGACCCGGTACACGCTCGCGTGATGTCCCCCGACGGCGACGTATGAACCGCTATGATCGAACGAAACCGCGTGCGCACCAGAAGCTTCGATTTCGTGGACGATTTTAGACTTTCTAAGATCCCAAATCTTGACACCATCTTTCGCGGCGGACGCGAGATAGTATCCGTTCTCCGAAAAGGACAAACCGGTGACCTCGCTGGTGTGTCCATCTAATTGTAGAAGCTTACGCGTATCTTTCGCATCCCAAAGCTTAATGGTCGAGTCTTTCGTACCCACTCCTAAAATGACACCATCGGGGTGGAAACTTCCAGCCGTGATGGCTGAATCCGCGTCGTCGTTCACTAGGGCAACGCACGAACCCGACTCGACGTCGTGAAAGCACCACGTCTTGTCCAACGAGGTGGATACGAAATAGCTATTCGAAGGGTGCACACTGATGCTCGTCACATCGTTCGTGTGATTGCTCGACGTCGCCATCTCCGATCCATCGGCACCCCAAAGCTTGACGACGTTATCGGCGCCGCACGAAAGGATGTTGTCTCCAATAAACTTGACGTCGAGAACCTTCTTCGAGTGACCGATGAGTTGTTGAACGCGCTGCGATGTTGACTTGTCGAAAATCGCCACGGTGTGATCGTTACTCGCGGTAGCGATGATGTTATCATCAGCAGCTTTCACCGCGAGGGCGTTGATACCCCCGGACGTCGTCTTGTGCACGGCTTGCGTCACCTTGTCGCCAAACTCTGCAAAGTCTTCGGGGGCGGTCAAATCGCTCGATACCGCGCGCTTTTTGCGCGCACCCGAAAGTTCTTTATTCAAAGCCTCCATCTTCGCCACGATGGACGCGGGAACTCCGGACTTGACCTTTTTAGATTCGGGCTCGACGTCCGCCGCCGCCCCGCGCTTGGCCGAACCCTTCGCGTTCGCCAGCGCGTCCCTCGCGTCATCTCTCTCCTTCATCAACCTCGCGATCACGCGACACGCCGCATCGTGTTGATACAACGCGTGACTCAACTCTTGTCTCGTCGTTTGCAACTCATTCCGAAGCGTGTGCGTCTCGAGCATCAACGCGTCCCACTCGTCGTGAAACGCGCTCAACAAGCCCGGCACCGACATCGTCGCCTCCGGTCTCGGGTTCACCCACTTTTGCGGTTTCACCTCGATCAAATCATCCACGCTCAGAGATTCCTTCGTCACCGGGCACTCCCCTCGCTCCTACGCGCGCGTCGTCTCTCGTCAGTCACGCATTCATTCATTCATTCATTCCTCCTCGTCCCGCCTCCCTCGCCTTCTACCGCACACCCCTCGCGCGCGCCTTCGTCGCCTTCGCCTTCGTCGCACCTCGATCGCTTTCACGATCAACGATCGTTCGTACACGATCCCTCGCGGCGTCACCACCGCCGTCGTCGGCGTCGTCCCACTGATCGCACACAACATGATGAAATCTAAAGCCCACGAACGCCCGCCGGCGCGCGCGAACGAGTGCGACGAACGCACGCGCGTCGCCCCGCCGCCCGTCGCGACGAGGGGCCGGGTTTGACACCGGGTGGATCGATCGATCGACCCCGATCGATCGATCGAAAAAAGTCGATCGACCGATCGATCGATCGATCGAAAAAAGGGGGGTCGATCGAGGGTGAGTCTCGTTTTCCCTACGATGTCGTGGGGGAAATGAGACTCGTCGTTTGTTTATAGGCAAATTACACATTAAATACGTAAGCATCCCAGGGACCGATGTAGTACACAGGGGCCGATGTAGTAC
>Ga0181570_10000034_pt1 | contig 131888 bp, 89 predicted proteins | sample 101ome_18_FD_148667 | JGI IMG/M metagenome (GOLD analysis project Ga0181570, IMG submission 148667) | Coastal salt marsh microbial communities from the Groves Creek Marsh, Skidaway Island, Georgia - 101406AT metaG (spades assembly) | ecosystem: Environmental > Aquatic > Marine > Intertidal...
GCAGCAAAGATGAACACGCCTTCAGCGCTCGTTTCATCTTCGCTTTGATCAAGCAGAAGGGCAAGCATGTCCCCAGCTTCGAGTTCAACTTCGTCATTTGGGCCAAGTGTTTGCCACGCACCTCCAGCTAATGCCACTCCAGATACATTTTTAGTATGCAAACCTTTTACTAGCGCTATTCCTGTCTGATTATTTGCAATGATGCTGACTTGCTTGTGTGATATTCGTTTTGACTCGCAGCTTCCGTGACCACGTCCAAGTGTCTGCGGTCCTCCTGTTAAATATATATCTGTTCTATCTGGTGCAATGAGTCGACACTTGAACTTTGGTGCATTCGCTGACTTTGTTGGCTGTTGTAACGCTATTGTGTGTTGATTCACCCCCGCTGCAGCCAAGTCGCGGCTCATGTGGTGTGCCAGCGCATTCAGTTTCACTATGTCCCTTTGCAATAATTGTAGAAACTCTTTCATGGATACGTTGGGAAGGATTTGTAGATCATCGTGTCCAAAAGGCACCCCGACCGTCTCCAAGTTGAGAATCATATGTTCTAAGTGCTGTCTCTCTCCGTCATCTTCAATCTTATCATCCTTGAACGAATCATAGATGAAAGCACCTATAATATCAACGACTGTTGTCGCCACAGATACCATGATGAAACAGCTCATTATAGCCATCATGGCGGTGTAAAAATCAGCTTTCCCCATCAGTCCCTTAGATCCGTACTCCAATTGCACACCTCTGTACTTCATGACAGTTCCACTGCTCGAAATATCAGATGATGGCCCAGAAAAGTGGACAGCGTCGACACTTTGTACGAAGCTGCCTTCACTATTTAACTGAACGTGCATCTCTGCCTGCGGGCTAAAATCGAAAGGTTTGAACTCGGACATCGGTCGAAAATTACTGAAAGTCAGATCAACGCTCAGACGAACGCCCGTGAGACGATATATAGGGAAATTTGTGGCAAAACTAGTTGACACTTCCACCTCATTTCTGTCATCAAGCTGTACGCCTGCCAATAGAAGAATCTCGTGTAGATACATCACGGGATACTTTGCTGAATTATTCGCATCACTAGTATAAAAAGTATTGAACATGACCGACGTGTGGTCGAATACAGAGACGATGTCTGGATACCCATTGTAACCCCAACTCGTGACAAATCGTGGTCGAAGTTGCATGATCAAGCTATCTGGGTCGAGGGGGAACTGGTTGACATCTGGTACATAACTGATGCTGCACCCTTCTTGTGCGACTTCGTCATCACATCTACGTGTAAATGTTTTCGATTGAATATGCGTCGCAATGAAAGTTGCGCCTTCGTCAGTTTCAACTAGTTGTGAAGTCGGAATGTGGCTGACACACTTGTTATTCAGATATCCTCCCTCTGGGACCAGTGAGTCCCCAGCGAAATCAGCGTATGATGCGTTGCAGTAAATCTGATCCACCATATCATTGGTGGCGATATTCATTTCTCTTATCGTGTCGTTCAGTGTAGTTGACACATATGCACGCGGCTTCTCTTTCAGCATGTAAGTGTGAGCTCCTATGACTGAGACTAGTGCATACACGAGTATGGCAACCATCAACGTCTTGTGGACGTAAGCTAAGCGTCTATCGCTAATTTTCACGACCTTCAATGTCCGGTAAGACATGAGGTCGTCCCAAAGTTCAGTGAGACCCTCCTTAATGCCTGTGGGAAAGAGGGTGAGAAAGATTCACGTCAAGAAAGCCACAACAGACACTCGACTTACCCATGCTGTCTAAACTCTAGAGCGAGAGGGCGTCAGCAAGTTCACAAACGGTTTAACACGCTTCCATATGTCGTGCGAAACACCAGTCGACGAAGACAAGACCACAGGCCGCGGTGCAGGCAGTGGGTGTTGAGTGGCGTGCCGTTGACTGCAACTCCCGATCAACACCAGGATACTTACTATCATGTATCATGAGCGCTTCAATCTGTAGTTTGACCCACACAGTACCTATACCTGTCTGCGTCCTCACACGATTGTTCGCCTAAATTTATTATTATTAGCAAATCTCATAATTACAGAATTATCTACCATACTACAAGTGTACTAGGGTTTCCGAAAATAAAGCACGTACCGAAAATAGTGAAATTAATTCACATCGGCGTTTTCCCGCGCCGTCGCGCGCCACCCCGCGCCGCGCGCGCGGCAGCCCGGTGCGGGGTCAACCAAACTTTCGATCACGTGAGGTTTCGCCGCGGATGGAGCTCCACAGCGCTCTCAGAGTCGCACAGAGTGCGGCCACTAGAGTGAACCTGCCACGTGAATTCTTGGAGTAGAATCGGCCGCGTGTGACGCGCCCTCAGGTGCGCCGGAACGAGCCACCGAACGTATCGACGGTGCACATGCGCTCAAGAAAGCGTTTTTTACGATGCAGGCCGCTTCTAGGTGCCATGTGAGTCGCTACGACGCTCGGCGAAGGTGTCGACAAATCACGCTCTCCAAGCAACTGAAACGCGCTTGACGTAGGACACTCCAGCCCTGTGAGCGGGCGCTTTGCGGTACCTCTATGCGCTTGAAAGAGCTAAAACGTTTAAAGACGTTATTTCTCGCTATTCTGGCTTGAAACGCTGATGAAGGACGCTACAGCGTGGCGCTTGGAGTCGTTCTCGTGGTGCGCCGCAACAGTGGTAACTGAAGCACATCGACGTTATTCAGTGACCAGACGTTCCAGCGCGGTGTAGAAGCGTAGAGTGGATGGAAACGCGCTCGATTGCATTCAAGTGTATACTAGACCGTATTCACTCGTCTATTTGTCGCTTGCATGCGTGGCAAGACGTTCTGTCCGATCACGCGCGGTCCGGCATTGTGCCAAAAGAGCGTTTTGTCTGCGACTTACGTCAGCCCTCGACCCGCACGAAACTCGTTGAATCAATGTGTTTCAAGCGTCAACGGTCGACATTTATTATTAATTCGCGTCTGGATTCCGAAAATGCGGTGGAAAGCGCACGTTGCGTCTCCCATGGTCGATGAAAGTGAAAGTTGTGCAGTCGAGTGTGTCACACGTGATGAGACTCCTCAGTTTTCTTACGCCGGAAAGGACGCCTAAAACGACGGTGAACGAGGTGAAAGCGCGCGAACTCAAAGAAAAAGATGCTTTGAGCCGACTCGCGAGATCCCGCTGTATTTCGCCGTCACATCGCGCTGCTACGCCGTCGCACATGTTGTAATTCTAGACCCTGACACACCTAAAAAATGTTCTTGTTCTCAAGTCATTATTTTCGAAAAAATCCATGTTGAAGATGCACGAAATCACGCACGCCACCGGCGACGCGATACTTCACGGCTGACGACGAACGAGGCGGCGTTGGAAAGCGCGTAAAAAGTTAAAAAAATATACTCCCGAACCAGAGCTATCGGTGCAGTCGTCGCGGCGCGAGACGCGCGTAAACACGAAAATACACGTTTTACTCAACTTTTTTCGAAATCACGAGTACTTGTACAAATACAAGTACGAGTTGTAGCAGCATGTACGTTCCGTATTTTGCTTTATGTCGACACCACTCTTCGAGGCCGCGTGCACGTGCTTGCGTGTGTCAGGAATAGGGGTGCTTGAATCCGGTATTGGGAATTTCCCGATACGTATCGGCGTATTGGGCCGGTATCGGCCGAATGTCCGAACGCGTAAATCGTATGGGCAAACAGTATTAAACAGCTGATAGGAGGGTGGCGAATCGACGAGAACCGCGCGAAAACCGATGCACGTCGCGCGCTAAGTCTATTCATTGATTCAATCTTCTACTCTTACTACTTCGCTTCTTAACACGCATGAGAATTCAAACTCGCGCGACCCCGTCGACGCCTAAACCCCGGTCGCGCCCCCTCGTTCGCGCGCGCGCCGTTCGTCTTTCTTTTCATGCCATTTTCACGTCATTCGGGCGCGGCGTCGCGGCGCTGGAACATCACAAAGCGCGAACATATTGAGGGCTCAAAAGTGACCTGTATCAGAAATTTCCCAATCGTATTGAAATCGCCAATTTTACACTGTTTGCCGATACAAATAGTCTGATACGTTGATACGCCAATACGGTATCAGCTCGTATCGATACGAGCAGGCCTCAGTCAGGAAGCGTTTGGGGACCGGTCAGAGTTGCAGAGAGGCCACAGATTCATTTAACGGCACGTAAAAGTCTACGAAATAAATACAGATACAGATACATGTCACTTTCTCAAACTTCGCTCTTGCCTCGTGGTTCTCCTTATGCGCCGAAGGCAGTAGCTGGTGCGTGTAGAAAATACCAGAAACGTGAACGAAACTTGTGCGTGTTTGTTAAAAACAGACAGTATCCTGATCAGGTTGGTACTAGCTACGTTTGAGGATGTCAAGTGTAGTTTGACATTTGCTGCTTGTTTAGGGTGAGCTTAAAAAATCTTTCAACTCACGTCGACACTTTTTGCTATCCAGTGTGTCACTGGTCGTTTTGCGTGAACTTGATCAAAACGAGGCGAGCGCAACTCCTTCAGCGGTAAGAAAGCTTCCTACTTCACATCAACACTAGTCCTGACGCTTGCGTCTTACAGCTTGATACAAAGATGGTAATTGAGTTGTCTTATGTTGGGTGAATTCGCTCAACCAAGTTTAGGTTGGCTCATACCTGCCAAAGTCAGATACCGAGGTAAGTATCTCCAACATGAGATGACTTCGAAAGACAAACTGAGGCACTTATCAGGAGGGGTTCTATGACTTCATTGCCTCAAAAACTCGGACACCCGCACTGAGGTATCATTTATGCTGTATAAAGTGGTGAGATATAACCTGTAGTCTCGTAGAGCTGGTGCTCTGGAACAATACCATGTGTGCCTGCCACCGGAATGGAAGGAGGTAAAAAGGTTTTGTTAGCAGCGTGCCCCGTGTATAATCTACCATACAAGGTTCTTGTCAGTAATGCAAAGAGTGGCAACTATTGCCAACCCCGTTGCGATGAGGTCTGCTTATTTCTACTTTCTTTAATTGACTGACTGACTGACTGACTGACTTGATTTGATTATCAAGGCGACCACAGAAGTTTCGTTTGGTAGCAGCGCTCAAGGCACACTTCAAGTGATAATAATCCCAACTACCAAGCTACTGATTGCGAAGAAGTATCCCACATTACATGAAGTCGGAGATATTTCGAGTATACTCAATGCAATTTCACCCGCCATCACTGGAAGGTAAGCAATATGAGACAGTCAAATACTTCACTACACCTCTTTGTCAGTGTTGCAGTCGAGGAGGAAGACATTGTTGGTATGCAGCAGATTAAGAAGAATGGTAGGGATTATTATGAGGTGCGCTCAACTCCACAAATGGTAGTGATTCGTCTCAGCTTGTTCCAGTACGAACTCTTCACCCCCTATGCAGAGGCAGGTTCGCATAACCTAACAACTGTCTGTACGTCCATGGTGCGATTTTTCCACCCTGCGTTGCATTCCACCAACATGACTTGTGCACATTCGCTCGGTAGAATTACCTTGTTATGGCTACCATTTCATCTAATGAAAAGCAATGGGAAAAATCTGAACAGGCACGTTCGCTCATGCCAGGTGAACCCGAAACTAATTCTGTGATAGGTTCTCAGGAGAGTATTGCGCTCTTTCGAAGTGGAAGTCGCAAGGCCCTGACTGAGTTTATTCGAGAAAAACAAAAGAATAGCCGCTCGCGAGCTGAGATCAAGTGCGAGTTACGGCGAGTTGCAGGAAACAAAACTTATAGAGAGTTTTTTGTGATAACATATATCAGCTGTTGCACAACCAGCTTTCTCTCAGCTAAGCAGGAGCGAGGTAAAACTGCATCGCTTACTTTCGAGAAACCTTGTCAAAAGAGGACACTCCGATTACAGCCGCAGCGATCGCACCGAGGACCACACCGCCTGCAACGATAGAGAGCAAAGTGTTCTTGAGAGAGGGCGTCACAGCGGCCTCCGCCACAAGTGGATTGGAGAGGGAGGCAATCATCGCGGTAGTCGCAGCGACCGAGAGCTTTTGCGGAGCACTTTCCCTACGCCTTCGTGTCAGAATCATTGGAACGAAGAAAGTTGCTAGACCGAAGAAATGCCCGCACAGGCAAAAGTAGACTCACCTCTCAACCACCTGCTTAGCAACAGCTCGTACCGGGGCGCTGGTAGTGCGCGCCACACGGCGAATACCGCCTACAAATATGGTTAGTATAATTCTTGCTTCAGATGGAACACGCGAAGAGCTTTCTAGTACTGACGACCAACTGCCAACTTCGAAATAAAACTTTGATCGCGCGAGGGATGTTGCGTACCTTGTTGAGATTGACGGGTCGCGCGAGCCTTGACGGGCGCGAAGCGTGCAGATTGCGTGGTAGCGAAAATCATGTTAACGACGAAGATGCGACGTTGGCTGATCCAGCGGCAAGAGACTGGCGCGGAGCTCCGATCGCCGTTGCACCCTATCCGACTTCTGGTCTTCCCGACCTGTATCCGCTGTGGAGTATTTTTATCTAGTTTGAAAAAATAATACTTGTACATATGTAATGTGGTTAAACTGTTCAATTCTTTTTATTTTTCATACTTCGCATGTCGCAGATTCGGTCTTGAAAGAATCTTGTGACCCCCCTGAAGAGATTTACTATCATATCAACGAATAAAACCTCATCGATCTATATTATAACCGTTTCTCGCTCATGAAAGAATGTAGACAACTTATGTGCGCGAAGGAGTCTACGATCTAACCGTATCAATGGGTCACTCACTCGACGTCCCACAGTCACGCGCGAGCCTTGCCACAATGTCGACGATGATTACGACCATGAACATTTCTAGTGCGATTTCTACCTCGAACGGTACGTCGTTGACTCGAATAATATCGGTGTTGCCCACCAGATATATGCATCCGATCTTTCTGCCGCGCGCGACGTTGAGTTCTGACACCTTCTTTCGACGCGAACAGGGACCACAACCCGCCGTCTGCCCAAGAAACAAGCAGGTACGATTTTGAATACAGCTCATCAGGCGTGCAGACTCGAGTCGTCTCAGCTCTCAGCTCCCAAAGTCGACCTTTCTTCTCAGTCTATCCTCAAGGGCAAAGTACTGACCAGTTTCTCACAGTCCGGGCCCAGCGCTGCGTCACTAGCGCGGTCTCGTTGAAGCGTGAAGCCGCGAAGCTCGCTTCTCTTGTCTCTGCCGCGCAAACGCTTCCGGCACTCGCTATCGTACGTGGTCGACCCAATAAGTTGACTTGACTTGACATTTTTCTTGTAGGTGGATGATAGACTTAACGGTGACGGTACCGGCCTCCCGCTCGGTATCAACGACGGCGCTCTCGGTATCATCCTTGCCACGGTTCCTCTCGCTGTTTTCAGCTTGTACTTCATTGCTGGCAAGCAAGACGCTTCGATTGTCGCCGGTGGCAAAGATGACGATAGTGGCCTCTCTCTTTAGGGTCGCCTGCTGTGGTACAGAGACCTCTGTTACTCGAATTACGCACTTTTTAATGCAAAACGAACTGCGACGACCACTAACTTGACACCATTCCGCCGCTTTTCAATCAGGTGTGCTTCGCTTGCAAAGAACAAGTTTTCAGGCAAGTTGTTCTCGTAACTGTGTATTTATTAAAAGAGTGTTTGTTCGTTGTAAACGGCCATCTATTCGACTTCGTAGCCAAATACGGAGGAAAAGACCTCGTAGACTCGCGATCCTTCGTCAATAGTGGCCATAGGATCCTTTCTGAGTCGGTGTCTGAGGCAGAGGGAAATAACTGAGTAAACATCCTCGTCCGTGACAATTTTCGCCCCTCTATGAAAATAATGAGTCATATCTTACTTTGAATTCAAAGAAAATGCTTACCGATATGCGGCCGCGGCACGAGATGCACGTGTAGTAACCAGATCACCTCTTAGTCCATCGACATCAAGTTCGGCACAAACCTAGTTCAAGCTTAATAACATGGTATGTGGAACTTAAAGGCAGTTTCGTCACCTGAGAAATTTTGAGTCTGATTTCCATAGGGACTTCCACCTCGGGGAGTAGTGCGCGCGCTTGCGTCACCTTCTCAATGATACTGGCTTGTTCTGACGCATACTCTGTTGATAAACTAGTGAATACGGAGCTCCGAGGGATAAAAACAACTACTTACTTGAGCGGAAAGTTTTCGGATTCGAGTCGAACTCAGTACGCTCCTCGACAACTTTGACGCGCTCCTAGATATGTTCTTGATTGAATGGAATGCTTTAAATTGGTCTGACTTCAAATCACCTCAGGAAGCTTGACAGTTCGGATTTGTGCGTGCATTCCAAAGCGATCCAGAAGCTGTGGTCGCAACTCTCCTTCCTATTATTGGGAGACTCAGGCCTTTACCTCGCACGATGCAACGACACCGTACCTCTGGATTTCCAGATCCAATCAAAATAAACCTGGCCGGGTGGCAAATACTTATGCCTTCACGTTCCACTGTGTTCCAACCAGAGGCCTGAAAATGTTTTAGAGCTTGATGTGGTGCAGGCAAGGATTTGGTACTTACTGCTGAATCAAGAAGTACGTCCACAAGGTGATCGTCCAAGAGATTGACTTCATCCACATACAAGATTCCTCTGTTTGCCTATGGCATGTGACGCTAAGAAACGAATTGGTAGAGACTAGGAGAAATTACCTTCGCCAGCAAACCAGGCTCGAACGCCTTCGTTCCCTCTGTTATTGAACTCCATCAACTCTGTTCGCAGAAAATATATGATTGTGCTGACCTGTCAATGCTTTCTCAATGTCGATGGTTCCACAAACGCGATCTTCAGTCGCTCCTAATGGTAAATCAACCATATTGATGGGGACTTTACAGGTCTCAAGCTGTTGCCTAACAAAACTCTTAATGTAGTGCTGTGTGAAGGAGACTGAAATTTACCCTGCGCGGTACGCAGCAAGAACATCGGGAGACATCAGATTCGGGTCAGTAGGACTACTCATAAAAGCATCATCCTTGACAACGTCGATTAAAGGCAACAGATCGACCTAGCATACAGTGGGTAAAAATACAAGCAAGGACGGAAGGAAAAAGGTGTACCAACGATCGAACAGTAGTAGACTTTCCGGTACCTCGATCACCCATTACCATAATACCACCAATGTTAGGATCTATAATGTTCATGAGAGCTGCAAATTTCATTTCCTCTTGCCCTATGATAGCCGTAAACGGATAGACTGGTCGGGCTTCTTCCACAGCGCCCTCTGGTGAGATAAGTGAGATAGAGAGTTTTGTGGGCGTGAGATTACGCACCTTCTGATACAGCACTTGAGACAGAGAGTCTTCTACGCGACTGGTCCACAAATCGCGAGAAAGTCAACGGACTTCTGGCTCTGGGGTGGCATTCTAACGCTGTATTCGAAGAGAGGTGAGCAAGTAAGAATGTGAGTGGGGACTCGGCTAACCTCTTCTGTTGCCCCGCGAAACCACTATCGGAAGATTGAGGACGGACGAAAAAGTCATGTTCGTAAGGGCTGTAAGTATCCAGCGGTAGCTGACTGCCGTGTAACGAATTTAATGACGCTTGTAGGCTCACGCGGTGGCTGCCCGATACGTTATCCACAACCCTCTCTTCAGCTAGACCGGTCCGTATCCAGTGTCATCATACTTTGTCAACCATACACTTGATCGATGATTTTGTACCAATATATGATATAAATACTATCTTTCCTCTCTATGAAAAACCAAAAACCTACATAAACCACGTGACCATGACGTGGTCAGCGGTGCGTGTTTTCGACGCACTGTCCTCCTGGCGGCGCCAGCTTTCCTGGGGGTGGTTGCTGGACCCTGTTGTGAGACCGGGCGCAAGGTGATCACCTCAGCTTGTAAAGATGCGTCTCGAAAAGTGCTGGTTCTGCAGCTCGACGATTTACCCGGGGCACGGAATCTGCTTCGTGCGAAACGACTCAAAGCAATTTCGCTTTTGTCGCTCTAAGTGCCATAAAAACTTCAAGATGAAGAGAAATCCACGTAAGGTAAAGTGGACAAAAGCATACAGGATGCTACATGGTAAAGAACTGCAAGCGGACGCAACGTTTGACTTCGAGCGTCGACGAAACCGTCCGGTGAAGTACAACAGAGATGTAACCCGTACAACACTGGAGGCGATGAAGTCGCTAGAAAGTATACGAGCAAGACGAGGAGAAAGATTTTACACGAATAGAATGAAAGGCGTAGAAGATGAGCGACGTCGTAGCGATAAGAAAGAGTTAGCACAGCAGGTTCATCTTGTTCAGGCGACGAAGCTGGTCACATCAGAACATCACAACGATAAGTTATCCGACAAGAAACTCAAGGTGTACGCTACTCAAACTCTAAAAAAGAATTTGTACGAATAGCTAAAAGGTGGGCAAATGATTCATTTGTGTACAATGACATTCGTTCAGCTGTTTGCATCACTTTGCACACAGGGCTTGAAAGTGGGTTGCAAAGGAAAAGCTCAAATACGCCGAGCTGTTACAAAACGTTGTATGTTGGCGTAGTCACGATGTATTTCCACCTTCTCAAAATGTCTAAAAGATGCCAATTCCTTCGATAAAAAATTCGTTTGCTCATCACCGTGTGTTTCGAGTATCAAAATACCTCCACGTAGAAGATGTCGCGCAGCTCCTTGACATATTGCCCTCAAACAGTCAGTCCCGCTATCCGCACCCCCATCAAGAGCAAGCACTGGTTCGTGCTGTACTTCAGGCTGCAGACGTGAAATTTCGTGACTTGGAATATAAGGTGGATTACTAATAATACCGGCAAATCTAAGATGTTTCATATTCTCGGAATCTTTGAAAGCATCAAACCAAGAGCTATGGACAAGCTTGACAGTATCATCAAGCCCATACAGTGTGAAATTCCTCTTCGCAACCGAACAAGCGCTGGGAGATACTTCAACTGCATATAATCGAGGACTATTTGGATTCGCTTCAAACTTCAGATCCTTCGCGAGTGCTACTGATATTGCACCAGAACCGCTTCCTAGCTCAAGCCATGGACCGTGTTTCAAAGCTCGCATTTCTTCGTTTTCATCGGATCTCTGATACTTTTCATAAGCTTGCATAGCAAGATCTACAATTATTTCAGTTTCAGAACGCGGTATGAGTACCGCTGGGGTCACAAAGAGCACCAAATCTCGCCAGTGTGCTGTACACGTTAGGTATTGAAGTGGAACACGCTCAACAAGCCGTCGCTTCCAGAGTATACTCAGCTGTTCTAGCGAAAGACGTAAGGAAACAAGGCGAGATCCATCTATATTTCTACCATACCGAAACCACGAAGAGTCCATGTAGTCGGAGCTGTCCTTGGAACGTGAAGAAAGTGTGCTAGTAGTACCAGCGTCAAAATGTGCTGCAGTGTTATCTTCAAGTAGCCAATCTAATTCCGTCAGAAGATTTTCGAGAGACGGATTATCCAAATGCCGAGCTTGTGTTTCTAGTTCTAACTCAGCCTCACGTCTCGCCCAAGCTCTCCACTTTATAACATTAACGCACTTTTCCAGGCAGCTACCAGGGCGTTCAGTGAGCTGTGTAAGCTCTGCTGATATCTCTTTGGACTGGCTTGTCGAGTGAAGTCGTCGACGGCACATTTTCGTTACAGGTATTTTGCGAATGTTCAGACGAAAAGCTTGCCGGAGGTCGGTGAAGACAGTAGTATACATCGAGATTGCGCCTCTTCCTTTTTTGAGGTGATTTTAGCACCTCCGAGCCAAAACACTGACCCTGCACACGCAGCAGCTATTAGCCAGCGAAACTGTAAGATGACAATCAAGCCGGCTTTTCGTCAAGTTACCGTGCCGAGGTCGTTACACCACTTCGTCATACGACCCCAACGAGATTTTCTGTTTTCACGTGTTGCCCAGAGTGAAAGGTGCTGTGAAAAAACGTCAGAAAAGGGAAGCCAGGGGGTCGCATCCAATTCGACTGTCCCAAGACATATTATCTCTACAACACAAGTATCTGGTTTGTCGTGTCCATTTTGGCATGACCCGTGTTTAAGTAAATCTAACCCATATTTGTTTTAAAACACGTCGAAAACACGTCGTGACAGATCCGTAAATTGCAACGAATACAGAATAGGAGGGGACATGGAAACCCTGAACGTCGATAGCCTCGTGATTAGCGCTCTCGAGTCAGCCTTGGACGCGCGACATGATTAATAATTGCTCTTTCCTGCTAAGGTGAACTTGAGGTTTACAATCACGAAGGGCTCTCTAAATAACCCAATAGAAACCTGGCTCGTCAATTAGTCATTCACGGACGAGTTGAGACGACTGTCTCACGAGCAAAAGAATTAAAAACTCTCGCAGATAAGTTAGTGACGATAGGAAAACAGGTCTAATAACTTCATTGAAGCTCTTTGCTCTTTGCTCAGATCGTGATAGGACACTTCTAGTGCACGGCGACGGCTTGGCAGCTTTCTCCGCTCGAAGGATCTTGCAGGCAGACTTCAAACAGATATCACCGCACATAACAATGGGCGACGAGGCGGCTATACACGATTACAAATCACGAGAGTTCGAAAAGGTGATTCCGCTCTAATGGCACAGGTACAGTACTTGGGCTGGAGCAGGGTAAAGTCGTAGCTGAAAGAGAAACAAGTGTTGTGTAAAACTTGTCTAAAGTTTGGAGATACATAGGTTGTTCCAATAAATCGTTGTGACCCCCTCCAACGAACTGCACAAACTCTTTGTTCTTGCAGGCAACAGCTTCGTAGAGCTTGCGCCCGAGAGAGAGAGGCACGATCGTATCGTCCGAGCCGTGTAAGCTTAAAAAGCTCGTTTCAACCGTGAGTTTGCTTGCCGCTGCACACGCGCCACTCCACTTGTCCATCATGAGCACAGACAAAGGAAGAAAACGCAATCTATCTTTTACCACATCGATGCAAGAACTCAGTCCGCCTTCGACGACGATGCCCACTATTTTGGTACGACGGACAGGATCCAACATGCGGAGTGCACCAATACCAGCGACACTTCCAATACTCTCGAGGTGTAAGACCAACTTAGCGCCATTACCTCCATTTGTATCGCAATGCCATGTTATGGCTGCAATAGCATCTAAGATAAGACCAGCCTCAGAAGGACTTCCCTCGTTTCCACCATATCCCCTATAGTCTACAAGTGTAACTGCACACCCATACCGTTGTCTAACAGCGTACGCCCAGCCTAATCGGTGCTGTCGATTACCAGCATTACCATGGAGGTGTAAGATCGAAACATTAGCATGTTTTCTATTCTTATCCGCTGGCCAGAACCAACCATCGAGCTTCACATTGTCGGCGGTCACTATGGAAATATCTTCCACTGATGCAAAAAAAGGAGAAAAGTGTGAAGGATGAGGTGGGCGCTTCGCGAGAGGAAAATACTGCAATTTCCTTTGAAATATGAATATAACGCCAACAAATGTGCCGTAGCAACAGGCAACCAATTTAGCAAGCCCTGCAAACAACCTGACGACCATTTCCGGTCTCTTCTCCCTCCCCCAGTTTCCAGTTCTGGTGAGAGAACGGCAAGAGAAATCTGAATGCAGCAGTGTACTATTTTCGAGTAGGGATGAGCCTAAATTTACAGTACTGTACACGTAACTGTAAATTTACGATCCAAAATTCACATATGTTTTCACCGTTTTTTACTAATATTAGTACAAGTATCTATGGAGGCAGGGCCCTGGTTTTCCTTGTTTCGCCTTACGCGTAGATGGTCTCTATCGAGATTAGATGCGTCAGTTTCTTATGTGTTACAATCGCTAAAACCTGTTCCTAGCTTGTCCTAGTAGACTCACTCTTGGATCACATCATACCTTGAGTATGGGCTTTACATAGCATAGTCATATCATATGAGATTACGATGTACAATACGAGGTTTTAGAAGAGATCTACAAATAGTCTCTCAATCTATCCCACATACTATCGTAATTTATTTTGTCACCATCAACGAAAAACGTATTTTTTTGCTAGGTTGGCCAACGGCACGACAGATACTACCACAGGTAGTATATACGACGTACAATTGTAGTATACTGGATGCTGGCGCCTCGGACGCAGTGTAGGCCAAAGACGTCGAGGCTCCAGATCCGCGGAATGACATTGTTATCTATATTAAGTGTTAAGTATGTGATGTACGTACCACGCGCGCGTCCTCGCATTTGATCGCGCATTTTTCAACTGGAATGCGTCGCAAATCGTCTCTGTAGATGTCATGCATGCACACACTCGTTTTAAATGTGCCCTTCACGATTTCAGAGGGTGGCATGAGCTTTCTGGTAGAACCCTAACCGTTTACATTCAGAGCGAATTTCTGAGGCAGTTTGGAATTAGTACATATATTAAGCACTATAGTGATATCATGAACATGTGTACTGTATTGGATATGTGTTCATGCCATTAAGTATGTAGTATATTCTCAATACTAGCACCGATTACGTAGTATATGCCAACCTGGTTTTTTTGAAGGGTGCGCAGTTCGTAGAGGCACACGCGCGGAAGCTCCGCGAGTATCGTCAACAACGCACGCACGCAAATTCAGCGAAGTATCGAGCGCATTGCGCCATCCTAATATTCACAATACGTCAATCGCGTCAAGACATGGAACACCACACTAGTCTGCGCGGAGCGCGTTGGCTTAAAACTCTCGAGCAACATAAAGTATGCCATGTCTCGTCTCTTTGAGCCCCGATATCACAAATGTGAACCGCAGTTGGAGTTTACGAACGAGACAAAACGCCTGCAAAGTATCGATAGTCAAGTAGTCAACAATCGCTCTGCATTGGCTCAACTTCAGGTGCGTTTATTCAGTGAAATCCTCAGTCTGTTCTTGAGCTATGTTTTACTAGACGCAGTTAGTAGCTTCGTTCTCAGAACAATGTCGTATTTCACGCCAGTTGGACATCTTAGACTCCCACCAACAGGAGATGAATGCTGCACTCATGTCTCTAATTGCTGACCTTGAAAGAATACAGAGGTATGTAAATGATTCCGCCCTAGAGTCTCTGCCTACTAAGTCAACACAGTACCTTTGTATCCACGAGTAATGAGAGAGAACTTCTTTTCAGCTTCAGTGAAGATATCAGCTCGAAGCTTCTTGGCATCAACCAGCTCTTTCCGCGCCCTCTTACAGGAACGAAGAGCTTGGTACGTCTTCTATTATTAAGTATGAGATTGGCCTCACTTCGTTCACTTGCAGAGTGCAACTGCGTCGCTTAGTTCAACATTTGATAGTCTTCAATCACAACTAAGAGAGCTACAGCGCCTAGAACGAGAATTGAATGTACTCTCAAAAACAATTCCATTCTGCACAAATTAGTACCTGTAAAAATCATGCAAACAAACATCGTGACGTGTACGCGTGCGTGTGGTCAGTGTACTGATGATCCACAGCCCTCGTCCAGAGTTCCCGACGCTGCGAGCGAGAAAGTGCGAGGTCTTTGCTCTGGTGCTCTGGTGCACATGTATAATGTATCAATGTTTCGACCACGTTGTCAATACGCTTCCTGCATTGTACTGCGGCGATCTGGTATGTCAAACACCAAGTCTTCGAGTGTGAAAAGTCGCTGCAAAACGAGGCAGTTGCCGACTTACGCTCGAGTAAATGGAAGCAGTGCACTTCGTCAAGATACTCTGCACATCGTCGTCGCTGGTGGTGGCTTAGGTGGCTTGTACCTCGCTATTTGCTTGATGAAAAAAGGTTTTTATGTCACAGTGATCGAACGCACTGCAGAATATCGCAACTTTGGTGGTCCTATCCAACTTGCAAGCAATGGCATGAGTGTCCTCAAAGCAACTAGTCGGCGGCTTTACGAATCAGTGCAACAGAATAGCAGGCCATTCTGGGGTACGAAAAGTGGCATTAAGTACGGCTACACTGGTGATTGGATGTTCACATTTGACGCCATAACGGAGATACCAAAGCGTATGGAATTACCGTTCGCAGTTTGCATTGACAGGTCGGACCTACAATACTGTCTCTTGAACGAAATCAGATCTTTGAATCTAGAAGATTCATGCGGCCAAACAGAAATAATCATGGACGCTACTGTTACTTCTTATCATCAAGATTCAAGAACAGGAAAAGTAAGGGCCAACTTAGAGCATGGTACCCATGTTGAGGGTGACGTCCTCATCGGTGCAGATGGGATCTGGAGTACTGTGCGGTCTCAGATGTTTGACGAACAAAATGGTAGAGGGTCGAAGAGTACTGCTTCATATACTGGTTACAAACTTTTTAGCAGCTTGCCGCTTTACCAAACAGACGATTTCTTTGAGATAGGATACTGTGCATACATTGGCCCAGATAACTATTTTGTGACTTGCCCAGATCGGCATGGTCGTATACAGTGGTATGCGTTTGTGAAATCGTCTCCAGAAAGCGACTATGTTGAAGATTCAAAATCATTTCTTCTGCAAAAGTTCGAACGGTGGACTCCAGAAGTCCGTGCATTATTGGCACAGTCAGAAAACATTGATATTAGTCAACGAGATCTATGGGATCGTCCTCCCTGCCTGCGGAGTTGGTCGAACGGGCGTGTAGCTCTCCTGGGAGACTCATGTCACGCAACAATGCCAAATATCGGACAAGGTTCTGGTCTAGCTTTTGAAGACGCTTTTGTGCTTTCAAACCTACTTGGTGAAGTGAAACATCCACATGACATTTGTGGTGCACTCAACAAGTACTACGCACAGCGTATATGGCGTACTGCGACTATACAGGGACTAGGAAGGATGAACAGCGAAGCTATAAAAATCTTGACCCCGTTACTTCCCATAAAGTCCCTCATAGACTTCGTCATTTCGCCCTTTCTGCCGCTTGTATTTATTGCACAGTTTGGTTATTGCTATTCTTTCTGTCCTGAGAAAGAGGCAGCTGTGACAAGCATCTCTAGTGCAGCTCGCATGAATGAGAGGCATATAGAAGAGTGCATGGAAAGCTGGCACCAGTGAATCATATGGTAGCCCCGGCGATTGTCTGTTCACACAAACTCAACGCATGTCAGAAGGACCTCGCCAGTCAGCTCCTTGGGTGCTAAGATAATAAAGCTGAAGGTGGTTATAACATTGAAACAGTTTCTAAACCGATTCCGTAGTCAAATCGTAGAAGAATCTGGATGAGGCAAACGAGTTTAAGCAGCGATGCCACTCTTCGAAGCGATGCGAAGAGCGTTGGAACGCATGAGCGACGCCACAGTGTTGGCGAGAAGCTTCGCGTCGTCGAGCGGATTACCTGGCACCACAGTCTTGTACAAGTAAGAATCGAATGTCATCTTCTGCACATACTCATCCGCACACATTTCGACGAAAGCTTCGCGAGCAGGATTAGAGCGGTAAAAGACCTTCTGAAGGATGTCAAGCACCTTGTACGTGGCCCAGTACTTGCGGTCCCATTTGTCGAGGTAGACTCTGAGGTCAGATTCATCAATTTCCTTCGTGCCGTTCGCAGATCTCTCAATAACAGCCTCGGCAGCCATACGCCCTGACTTCGCCGCGAAATAAATACCTTCACCACTGCACTTGGTGACATAACCTGCGGCGTCCCCTACTAACGCAACCCGACCCTTGACTCTGTTAGGCCTCGGATGCTCAGGAATAGGGTGAGCCTCGACACGAATGATTTTACCACCTTCACACTTTTCTTCAGCGCGGTTGCGCATCGCAGTCTGATATTGTTTGATGGCTGTCTTGTTGACGACAGTACCAGTACCAACAGCAACGTGATCATACTTTGGGAAGACCCAACCGTAGAAGTCAGGAGAGACGTCGTCACCAACGTACATTTCAGCTAGATCTTTGTAGTAATCCATCTTCGCGTCCGGAATCTTGATGCGCTCTTGGAAAGCGATCGCATAATCGTACTCACCGGCATCGATACACTTTGCCACGCGAGAGTTGGCACCGTCAGCACCAATGACGACGTCAACTTCAAGAGTTTTCGGAACACCCGTCTTACTTTCTTCCTCGTAATCATTGTACTGGACGACAATAGGGCCGTTTCCTTGTCCGGGATCTTCAATTTTCATGAAGAGGCCGTTCACAAGGTTCGCTCCGAGGCTCTTGGCTCGCTTCCGCAGGAAATCATCCATCACCTCGCGGCGGCACATACCAATGTACTCCTTGTCGTTCAAAGTCTGACCGACGTCGACAGCGCGGTTAGACGGAGAGATCATCTTCATTTTCGTAACTTTACGATCGATGATTTCCTCCGGGAGATCGAACTCACCAACCATGCAAAGCGGGATCGCCCCACCACACGGCTTGCAGTTATCCATTTTGCGCTCGATCAGATAAGTCTCGCAACCACCTTTGGCGAGAGTTTCGGCGGCGCACGCACCGGCTGGACCCCCGCCGACAACAGCGACGCGTAATTTGCGATCGGTGAGAGGGGCGCCTGACGCCATCGTGACATTGCGAGAGGTGGCTCGCGACTGTGCGCGCGTTCGCGTTTGCGAAAGCTTAGGTTCACGGAGCTTGGCTCCGAAGCTGCGCGTAACGTTTTGCAGGGGACCGAGGTTAATCTCTTCGTGCACGCTGAACGAACAGCAAGAAAAACGTAAGTAGCCACATATTAGATGTACGGGCTTTTCCGGGAAAGACTGCGGTCATAACAGAGTACTGGCAGTCGAAGTCATCGCGATCAGAGTAGATAAAGTAGATAGCGTTCCTTCATCTTCGAGGTGACGTGGGCATAGATACGAACCTCGCGCTATTTTGGGCTGATAATGCGTGATACATTTTATTTCGGATCCCGCGCGTGGACACCGGAGCAAGTACGCACGAAGCTATGCGCGGGCTGGGCTTTGAGTCTTAGTGCCAGATACGGCGCGTGCAGACGCTGGTGATACTCTTGAAAGTTTATTTCGACTTACTCCTGGATCCATATCGGAGCACAGACATGGAAATACTTGAAAAATAATTAAGATGCCTTCACGTCCATATCTAGCTGCCAATTTCGCTAAATTATGACCCCACAAATGATAGACCGTGAAGTTTTCCAAGAAATGGAGGATAGTATTTACTTCTTGTCGCGAAACTAGCCCGTATAATCGGTAGCGCGAGCGCTTTAAAAAAATGTCGACTTGGGCTCGGAAGAGTAATTATATGGGATAATGCAATGGGTCTATATAATATGAATCCGAGTTGTATCCGCTTCATAAAATGTATTGTCCGCGTCGGCGCGCCCAGGGCCGCCCTCCAACACTTCTTGCTCGCACTTTCAGGCAAGGCCTGAAAGTCGATTGTCATAGCCTGCTCATAGCTAAAACACAGTTTGCCAGGACTAACACAGTAAGGCATTAGACGGATACTTTGCGCTAAACTTGTGGAAGCATTTCTCGAAAAGTCGAGTCTCGTGATCATTAATTAAACTCACGAACTCACAAGAAGTGTGAACATGTCGATCGCCGATAGAACCGTGCGCCTGCGTTTCTGTCCGAATAGTAACGATCTTTTGTATCCAAAGGAAGATCGCGCACGCAGTAAACTCGTGTACGTCTGTAGGAACTGTGACTACACGGTTGACGCAGAGTTTAGTTGTGTTTATCGACATCGTATCGCACACAGTGCGCTCGAAACAACGACAATTCTAGCAGACGTTACCACTGATCCCACACTACCGATATCGAAGAGTGTGCGCTGCGACCGCTGCAAGCACAATGAAGCAGTATTCTTTTCAATGGCGACGAATGAAGGGATGTCACTCTTTTTCCAGTGCAAGTTGTGTGCTCATAAGTGGAAGGACACGGGAGACGCCGTGAATGGTTGATGGGGTTCAGTAGAATGCAACGTAGTACTTGTAATTTACAATTTCCAAAGAATTTGAAAGCGTCTCCTTGAGGTGCTTAGCTTACCTCAAACTCACCTTGCCTCAAACTGCACCACTACGACTAAAACATCAACCAATTGAAATCTGGTTCGAAGTGCTGATAAATTACCTTGACGTGTACGCTTTTTATACAATATTCGGTACCCACATTCGCGGCATATGACTACGTCTCCCGGACGGAGCAGAATTTCCGAACCACAGTCTGTACAATAAGAAATGGTCTCAGACTCTCCTACCTACACAAGCTTCGTGCGCACCTCCACAGGTGTAAGAAACACCATGTACCGAGCTTTTAGCTGACGCGGCGAAACTCATACGTCAGTTGTACCGATTGAACACGTTTTCGACTTGGCTCCAGTCTGGGGTTTCAGCTTGTGGTGACGCGACCTTCCCTTGATGCGCTTAGCTCGGCACTTTTATCGATTGTGACGGTAAGAGTGAGTAATATAGAAATTCCTGGTCAGAATACGTATATATACGTATATATAGACGGTTCATGACTGGTCGTGCGTGTAGGGACTCTCTGAACCCGTGAGATATAAATTTTCCCGATGGAAATCTCCCGGAACAAGCCCGTCGAACTCAAACAAAAGGCACTGATCCCACCACCCGAGCTTCACCTCGAGCCGCTTGTATGCCGCGGTTAACAGTGCAATACCTGGCAACCCAGCAAATTCAATTCGCACTCGAGGGTGTCGACGCAAGCTTCTCAAATGCAATCCGCCGCGTTTGCATCGCTGAGGTCCCCACACTTGCGATCGACCTGGTCGAAGTCCTCGAAAACTCGTCGGTTCTATGTGACGAGTTCATAAGTCACAGGCTAGGTTTGATTCCAATCGTGAGTACCGTAGCAAAAGAAATGAGTTTCCCATACGAGACTAGCCTGGACGAAGAGTTCGGTAGAACAGAGATCGAGTTTGAGCTGACCGCCAAAGGAAGCTCTGATCAAACTTATGATGTTACAAGTGGTCATCTAACAAGTTTTGACAAGAGGGTTTTCCCCGTTAAACACGCATCTCTCGACGAGAGTAACCCCGACTCGTCAAAAGCTGGTATTTTGGTGGTCAAACTTAGGAAGCACCAGGAAGTCAAGCTGCGTTGCACGGCACGGAAAGGTATAGGGAAAGATCACGCGAAGTGGTCTCCGGTAGCAACAGCAGTTTTCCGTTACGAGCCGATCATCGATATTAATCACGCGCTCATGGATACCCTCAACGGTAATATGCTTCGCTATCTTAATATAGCATACTTACTCTTTCTTTTCGTCTAGTCTCTGAAAAGAGAAGTTTTGTCGAAAGCTGCCCAGGTAGACTTCTTCGATATGACGAGGAGTCAGATAGTGTTCAAGTTGAGAAGAATGCGGCATACTCATATGATGGAGAGATCATGAAAAAGGTATGTTATTTTGTGCAGAAAATTGCCCTGATCCTAATCCATGAAAACTTCCAGGCCGATGACCTGGGAAAGCCAGGACTCGTCAGCATCCGACAAAATATGAACAAAGTCAACTTCACTATTGAGACTACAGGTGCCCTACCACCAGAAGAAGTGGTTCACCAGGGCTTAGAAATTCTGAAAACAAAGCTCGACGTGCTTAAGGTATTACAAATGATTCACGACTCGTTCATTCCATTGAAATATATTTTTAGGGCGAACTTGACCTATTTTGAATCTTGGCAGCCGCACGTGCCACACCACTTTCTAGAAATTTTATGCTCTTTCTATCACACGCTACCTCATCAGGAGAGTTCTAAGAGAAAAGTACGCCGCGGTCGTAAGAAAATCTCGCTCCACATCCTCGAAGAATCGGGGAACATTGTGCCTACTCGATGGACATGTTTTCTTTTGTTCCTTTTCCTTCGACATGGAGTGACCCAGCCAGATTTCGAGTAACTCAGCTGTACTTCGGTGCAAGTACTGCGTTGAGAAGCAGTACACAAACGATAGAATTGACATGCATCGTAGACATTCAGCGAATGGTGCCGAACTTGAATTTGTAACATTACCAACGGCACCCCAAAATTTCTTGTCGTGTTGGGCTGGCAGATCACTGCAAGTCTCACTGAAAGCACGCTCAATCGAACCCGAGTCATTGGTCAGAAAAACGAGATGAGCACGACGGGAGGGAAACTCTGTAAAAAGATCTTTCAGAATATAGTTCTTCAACGTCTTTGAGACATGCGTTGGCTCTGATATCCTTGTGAGAAACTGCACAAGGAAATTGAAATCCTTTTTGTGCTGGGACTTGGCTGCGTTGTATACACTTGCGGCGAATGCTCCTTCGTCGACAGCTAGAGGGAGAATATTATTGGATACGTCAGCGGCTCCTAATTCCAGAACCATCGATCTAGACTGAATTAAGCACATATATTTAAGTTCTAACTCAAAATACTCTCTCCACAATTCTTGCGTCTCAACACAGCTTCGTAGACCACGCTGAATGACTGTGCGCGCGCTGAATGGGTTGGCTTCCGTTGAGAATTCCCAACGCGCAGCGTAAGCCCAAAGCCCAGCGATAGAGGAGTTCAACCGAAGAGATGTCGCTAGACCAAAAGAAACAAGTTTTCTTGCACCGTGTCGTGACGCATAGTTGAAAAAAGCCAACCAAAGTTTCAGGTCATAGGGGGACTGACGTATCGCATTCCTGAGAATGTTAAATACTACTGTTTTGAAAAGATTGCTTGCTTTTATTCCCGCTTTACGTGCTCTGCGTTGATACAGGGCATCAAAGTATTGCACACACCTGATGTACGCACAGACCGTCCACACGGCGGCGGTTGAGCGCCTATGCCGCAACTTTTCGTCGAAATAGCGCAATCTTCTCGCCAACTGTCTAATTTCTATTGGTGCAAAAACACAAGTTTTCTCCAATTTGTCTATCAGAAACAGGTGTCCGTCGTCGTGAACTCTCATGTTTCCGTCTGTCGTGTGCGTCACGTTCACGTGCAAGTCCTATCATGCCCGCAACGTAGGTTTATAAACAGATGTGGACCGTACAGACGAACGTTGTGTTGCGAAACTACCCACTGCACAATGTGCGCATGGGTTCGAACCCCATTCCTGGCACATGGCCTATCGTGGGCTATCGATACTACATACATTATATACCATTTGCACTGTACCGCCAGGATGCCCGAGTGGTCTAAGGGGGTGGATTTAAGTTATTGTTTTGAGCTTGAGCACATTTATTTTGAACAAGGCGGATAATGAGCGCCTATTTTTCTTGAAAGAGAAACATTTACGTAGCTGGACCGCTCGGCTATCTCGATCTGCGACGTCGCGTGGTTACTGTACAAGGTAACTGCGTCCGACGATCGGAGTCACGTACTGGGAACTGTCATCACGATATGGATGATACGTACCTCCTCTCTTTGAGTTCGTCCGTCGCAGAACGATTGAGAGCAGCTGGAGACGCTGCTCAGGTCACACTCGAGCTAGATGTTTCAGGTGCCCGCTGTAAGCTTGGAAACAATCGAAGAGGTTTGCCGAGAGACGACGTGACTTATCACTGTTACTGACGTTTTTCCCGTTGTAGATCTTGCTTTTTTAGTAGATGGCGCCGTACACAACATGTGGCACCTAGAAGGTGTCGGTGCCACTGAACTTTGGAAAAGTTTTGATGGCACACACGCACTAAAAAGTAACGATATTGAACGTTTCGTAGTCCCTATCGATGCAGAAATAAAAACCGACGTCAAGCCTCACACAGCAAAGAGAGCTCAAGACTGGTGAGTCAAACTGAAAATTGTACTTATGTTCTTATTGTTGAGAAACTTTGTCAGCGAGCTTTCAGATACTAGCTTGGTTAGTCAAACAAAATTGGTCGAGGTGCGCATTACATTATTTGTACGCACAGAAGTCTCATACATTTTTCAAGTTCGATCTTTCTCATTTATCTTCCTGTCATAGTGCTGGAAAAGCGATAGTGTTGACAGAGTATGTTGCTGACCTGGAGGAACAACCTACAGGTTGAAATGATGAAATGAAGTTTGCATCTTGAGTGCTCAGTATACACTAATATTCTTTTTGCTAAACGGTGTCTGACACTAGTCGCCCTGGGTAGAGGATGTCGAAATCGCCTTCACGTAGCAAGCGATTGTGTGCACTTGCCAGTGTGGGGGTGAATATGCATAGTGCACATACATGTTGCATGTACACGTAGTGTGCACATACGTGGTATATACGGATGTGCGATATGGTGGCATCAGGCAAATAGACATCCATTCAAATACTCATATAATTGACGAAGACGGGACGAGGTTGATGACTGATGCAACACTGAAAACTTGTTGAAACATCAACAACCGAGAAGCACAAATTTCCACTCCCGAGCGCTACAACCAGGTTTTAAAGGCATTATACAATATGACGCAACTTAGGAGAACAGGCGTCCATATTAGTCTAAAGTACTACATCTGCGGCTAAGGCACCATCTAGACCTCCTCTGCCTCCGTACCTTTCATCTGGACTGAGTTCTGTTTCATCCAACTCTGGCAACAGCTCTATTGGAGGTACTTCGCTGAACTCGACGCTTGGAGCGAAGGTCAATGAATGCAAATTTTCTCGAACCCGTTCCTTCAACTGGGCTAGATATGAACTAGGGTTCATGTTCTCTATCCAAACCGGCGCGTGGGCACACAACTTGTATCCCGCATCTGCGTAGTATTCATAATAGTTGTCGTGAAATGGAATGTCTTCGGCCAAATTTTTATCTAATAGCGTGGCGGTTTCGTTTGCCCAGCATCTAGCAACGTTTGTTTTGGTATAACCTCCTCCTCCAGTCACAAGAATCGGCTTCCCGAAGCTCTTCATAAAGGCTACACACTCTGCGTGACCTTTGAGTGAGAGATTGAAGCACCCTATTCTATCGCCAGCGAGTGAATCTGCACCACATTGTAAGACTATCGCACCGGGCTGATATATATCCATGACGTCTTGCATCACGAATTTAAACAGGTCGACAAAACTTCTATCATCTATGCCATCATTTAACGGAACGTTCACGCTATAGTATTTGCCAGAGTTCAGGCCGACATCCCTCAGACTACCCGTGCCGGGGAAAAACATATCTCCATACTTGTGGAAGCTAACAGTCATCACCCGATCCGTCATGTAAAATGCTTCTTCGACGCCGTCACCATGATGAATATCTATGTCTATGTACACCACCCTAGCGTGTTGTTTGAGAAGCTCAAGTATCGCCAACACAAGATCATTTATGTAACAAAACCCCGAAGCCTCGGACTTCTTCGCATGATGTAGACCACCAGACCAGTTGATAGCGATATCTGACAAGCCTTGATTCAATCTACGAATACCGTCGACGGAGCCACCAGTGTAACGTCTACAAAAGTCTAACATGTGGTCAAAAATCGGACAGTCTTCACCAAGGTTGAACCTCTGCATCTCCGCTACATACTGGTGCTGCTTATCAGGAGTTATCTTGGACAAGAAGGAAACGTAGTCTTCGCTGTGGAATTGTGTGAACTCCTCGTTGGTGCTCGCTCGTGGACGAAAAATTTGCAAGTGTTTGTGAAGGTCATAAGCGAGAACGAGATTGTGAGTCATGCAGAGGCGATGGGGCTTCATGGGATGGTTCGGTCCGTAATAGTTTCTACCAACCTCCTCATCATAGTAGTAGCAAATTCGTTCTTTAGCGACCATATGCTGAAGCTCGCGTCGAGTACTGTGGGGTATCCGCAACGTCATTCACCGGGCATCAGGAGAATTTTTTCAAACAACTGGGTACAAAACGAGTTTAATTATGACACGGTATACACACTCGCAGTTGCCGCCGAGATACTCGTGACTGGGACCGTAAGACTGTCTGCTGTCATAGGTGCACCGTACAGCGGCTCGAACAAAGGATCGTCTTGTGGCTCAGTCTCTCTGGATCACGTCCCAAGAAATCGATCGCATCGCTGTAAGTAGGTTTCATTTGGTTGAACTCAGCAAGTTGACAGCAAAGTAGAGGGCAGTTTGAACAGTTCATAACATGTCGCTTTCCAAAGATTCTGACGAGTACGTGCATAGTTACGTTCCGAAGTCAACTTTCCTGATGTCGTTAGTCTAGTTATGACTATCTTTTCAAAATCGTACTCATCGGAGACTCTGGAGTCGGCAAGTCAAACCTTCTATCTCGTTTCACAAGAAACGAATTCTGTCTTGAGTCCAAGTCTACTATCGGCGTAGAGTTTGCAACTCGCAGTGTGCAGGTAATAACCAAACGTGTCACTTGGAATGTTGCTAAAATCTCGCGATTGATTCTAGATAGACGGAAAGACAATAAAAGCACAAATTTGGGACACTGCTGGACAAGAACGCTACAGGGCAATAACTAGTGCTTATTATCGTGGAGCAGTTGGCGCTTTACTGGTGTATGATATAACTAGTCTCGGTAAATTCGTCATTTGCATTCACGCAGCAATAATAAACTGCTTCATCGTTATAGAATCTTTCAACAATGCGAGAAAATGGCTAACTGAGTTGCGAGATCACTCTGATTCGAACATAGTTGTTCTCCTGGCGGGTAACAAAAATGACCTGTCCCACTTACGTGCCGTATCGATTGAGCAGGCACACGAGTTCGCAAATTCAGAAGGTAAATCGAAGCCCAAAGTTCATCGCATACTACTTCAAGCTTTTTTCCTAGGCTTGACGACAATAGAAACCTCAGCCCTGAATTCGTCAAATGTAGAACAAGCTTTCACTGACTTGCTCAGTATGACGTACACCGTGATGTGCAAGGTAAGGTCAACAAGTTACTTGATCTTATCATTTACACCCGAAACGAGTCTCATATGAATTGCGTAGGAAACTCTGCAGAGTGCTAGCCCTTCAGTGATACACCGTCAAGATGTTATAGAACTGTCAGGTGCAGGCGGATCATCTACCAGGAAATGTTGCGACTAGTCCCATTCGCCGTACATATTTCAGTATTTGCAGGACTACAACTAGGGTCGTATCGTAGAGAAGGTAGGGGTGTGCTATTCCATTACACTAAAAGTGCTACTAGACTTCGCTTGCACACAACATTATCTGAGTCTGCGCGCCTCGCGTTCGGACTCCATCAGAGTCAGAATATCTCCTAATAGCACAGTTTAAGCAACGAAAGAAAGTCTTACATCGAAACGCACCTTCGCGCACCGGGCCCTTTACGTTTCGCATGATCTGGCGATTCTGATCATCTAAGAACTTGACCCTAACCTGGGTCACCTACGGTACAGTAGTTAGCTCGAATCCCGCATGTGATGAGAAAGAAATAGAGATTCCGCAATTCGAGTTATTCGTGACGATAATCTAACGGCACTCTTGAACCTACCTGTCCCCTCGATCCAGTCCGACCGATGACTTTCATGACGATGGCCCTACGTGAACTTTCCGTGAGTATGACTGAACTGTTACGCTGTGATGAGCTAGATGAAGCGGGACGCCTTGTGAAAGAGAGGAAAAAACGAGACGCGTTACTAGCCATCTGTGGGACGCGCGTTTTTTTCGTGTGGCGCGCTCGTGTGGTACTTACAACTTGATGGCATCCTGCGCCGCAAACACACGAAAAATGTTAGTCAGCCGCACGCTTCGAGCGCCCGCAACAAGAATGGCGATATATTAGTCGACCCACCATAATTGTTTGAAGTCTATTCAAGCTTCACAGCTTCAAGCACCGGTACGTGTCGTGCACGCCGCAATACCGCGCAGCTCCGCGCCTCCACAAGCACACCTACGGTTTCACGACGGCTGCAAAACTTGTGAACACCTGTTATCTGCTTTATCTACTCCACAGTAGTAGTACTTGCGTTACAATACAGTCGAACACCTGTTATTTCTAATTTAGAAATTTTCTAAACATAAGATAAAGATATACGACAACGCACAATGGCAAGTTGTAAATCTATTATGTGCTCTACGATAGGAGTGGGGTTTATCGTCGCGGGCAAGCCGGGGCTGATCTTGATCTGTAAACGTTTTCGGATAGTGCAAGGATAGTGCAAGATCTACGCAGCCACAACTAGCGGTTCCACAGCCGCAGATCGGGTGAGTCCGTGAAAAAAAAAGTACAATTTAGCCGATACGTTCAATCATGTTCACTATCGCAGCGAGCTCCAAGGTGTCCTCGACGACGAAGGTTCACGCCAAGCGTACCAAGTCCCCGAAACCTATCGGGCACCCGCAACAAAGAGCAAGCCTCGCGGCGCCGCTCACGCTCGCGACAAGTACGTGAATCCAGACGATGCGCACTTTTATGCGGATTGAAGCTGAGATCAATACTGACTAGAATCACTCGCACGCAACCTTGTTTTCTTGAACTTTTTTCTCTTGTGTGTTGATGAGGCATCTGTTCTAAAGCCCCCCCCGCAGGTTTCGTAACTTTCGCTCACGAGGCTCATGCCCAAGATTCCATTCAAGCAATTGAAGCACAAGTAAGTTTTCGCACCTCCATCTGCTTGAACTAGTACTTTTGAAAATTGGTCTTACTGACACACTAGGTGGCACAAATTGCGGATGTCCCGACCCCCCTGCTTTACTTCGGGTTTCTTACGTCTTCTTTGACTTTCGCAGCCGGAGCGGTAAGACATCTATCACTGCTAAGCCTTCAATCTAAGCTTGACGTTCCACTAGTACATCGCTCTCAGCAAGATAAAACTCATATAAGGAGGCACTAAGCTCATCAACAGCCGCAAGTTTTGTTTCTTTCTTTGCAATAGACAAGTAAGTTTGTAAGCAAAACAGACATCGCGTACATCAATCTAAAGAATCATTGTTTACTCGGCGATTAACGTCCTGTGGCATCTGAGAGCTCGTTAGTATCTGCACTTGTACCACCTTTTAGGGCTTGACGTGTGACGTGACTTCCATGCTCGGCAGCATAGAAGCGAGGGGAAGGTATAGCTTGAGCTCTGTGATTTCAAATACATCGACGTTGCTATAAGATTCATGCGGAATCACCTATATTTGTCTTGACGTGTTGCGCCTCTCAGAACTCGCTTGCGTACATGGGAATTCCCGAAGTGTTGACAGCGAGGTGTGTTGGGTGTTCAATGACAGAGTCTATTAAACCATACCTGACTGCCTCCTCCGCTGACATGAAAAAGTCGCGGTCGGTATCTTCCATAACTTTCTCCAATGATTGATTGGTGAATTCAGCAAGGTATCCATTCAAGGTTGACTTGTGGTGCATGATCTCGTTTGCCTGGATTTCAATGTCTGCAGCCTGACCCTGTGCACCGCCAAGTGGTTGGTGAATCATGATCCGACTATTTGGTAGACTGAAGCGCTTTCCTTGTTTCCCGGAAGCGAGAAGGAACGCACCCATGGAGGCTGCAAGACCAACGCAGACAGTTGAGACGTCCGGGCGTATATGTCGCATGGTGTCAAACACTGCCATACCTGCTGTCACCGAACCACCGGGGGAGTTGACGTACAGCGTGATGTCTTTATCTGGATCATTCGCATCCAACCATAACAATTGTGCAACGATTAAATTGCAACTATCGTCATCAACCGCGCCACCCAGCCGAATGATGCGTTGGTTCATGAGTTGGCTCGCTACACTCTGAAACCTCTCCACCACCAGCGGCGACGGCCCCTTGCCTTGTTGCGCGTAAATGGTCCTAATGAAGAATTTTTTATGAATGAATGTTGATGCACCAGTATTCAAATTACCTTGAGTTAACCAAGCTGTCGTATTCTCTGGAAGCGGCAGCAATCCGAGACCGCAGCAGACGCGTTGATCTGCGAGGGTTTTAACTGTGCGTTAGTAGAGCTTAAGTCAAAGACTAGTTCATCGAAATGATGGAAGCGGAGAAAACCAATGCGCATCGTTTCGAATGGGGTTTCGTTTCGTACCTAGTTGCCTGGCGAAACGCTTCCCTACCGATAGGTTTACAGTGATTCCGCGTAGCAAGTTGCTGTACAGTCGGGCACTGGACCGTACTCATGCTCAACTTTTCACAGTCCTGTGCGGTGCAGCGCAAATTGCAGAGATTTCAGTGGAACGCGACACGCGTGGCCAGTGTGCTGCGCGCGGAGCGTTCGGAGTCCTAAGCAAAAGCACGGCTGCTTCTACCGAAATGCGAGAAACCATTAGTTCTGAAAATTCCAATATTGTACACCTTAATATACTGTGATACGACTGCGCGATGTAAAGACCATACTCAAGGTATGATGTGATCCAATTAGTGAGTCTATCCAGTCTAGGTTGGCCAACGGCACTACAGATACTACTGAGGGCAGGGCCCTGGTTTTCCTTGTTTCGCCTTACGCGTAGATGGTCTCTACCGAGATTAGATGCGTCAGTTTCTTATGTGTTACAATCGCTAAAACCTGTTCCTAGCTTGTCCTAGTAGACTCACTCTCGGATCACATCATACCTTGAGTATGGGCTTTACATAGCATAGTCATATCAAAGGAGATTACGGTATTAAATATAAGGTTTTATAAGATATCTACAAATAGTCTCTCAGTTATTTTGTGACCCCGTGGTTAACGTGCTATATTTTGTTCTTTTTCAGAGGATTTCAGATTGGTCACCCCGGAGAAAGACAACCGCAGGTTATGGCGGTTGAATTCCACGGATTTATTCCAGAACTCACACGGCACGGCGACCTTACAGTTCGGACGAAGATTCACCTCTTCGTAGAGAAAACTTGTTGTTGCCCACGCGAGTACCATAATCGCAAAACATGTCCGGCAAAGGAGCTAAAGGGCTTTCTGGCAAGGGACTCTCCGGCAAAGGGGCCAAGGGTACCATGTCCTCCAAGAAAGGAGACAAACGCAAACCTACGTCTCGTTCGGTGAAAGCTGGTCTCCAGTTTCCAGTTGGTCGTATCCACCGATTTTTGAAGGTACGGCGATTTCCCGCATCCTGGTTATTCGTTCTCGCTCCTTTGGCATAACTTCGACTTGTGCAACCACCGAATTTACGAAAGGACCGTTTAAAAATTCAAAATTCGGAAAGCGTCAGCTCGCCACTTATTCGTGAATCGCGCTTGAATACTGCAAAAACTAACATCATAAGTTCTAGAATCGTGCTGCATCGGGTGGTAGGGTTGGAGCAACCGCGGCGGTGTATTCGGCCGCTATTCTAGGTGCGTAAGCACACTTGGAACTAAAGTGCTTCGTAACAGCCAAATAGAGTATCTTACCGCTGAAGTGCTGGAATTGGCAGGCAACGCTTCGAAGGACCTCAAGGTACGTATGGTAAGCTAATATCAGCCAATTTATGACCCCACGATCATACTCAGGTGAAACGTATTACTCCCCGACACCTTCAACTTGCCATCCGAGGTGATGAAGAACTGGATACTCTCATCAAGGCCACTATTGCGGGTGGTGGTGTCATTCCGCACATTCACAAGTCACTCATGAATAAATCCTCCAAAAAAGGAGAGTAAGTGTGTCTGGTGTCTTGATGTAACCGGTGAACACCATAGAGCTCTATGGGTGTAGTTCAAGCTATGAGTCCTCGTCAGGCATTTTCGGTATCAGTTATCTAGAACTTGACTGCTGTAATAAAATCCTCTGAGTCATTTCGAGCGATGTACCGAGTCTTTCATCGAATTCACCTTGCAAATAATTTGATGAAAACGCATAATAGCTGGCGTGATGTTCTTCAAAATTTGGTTCGTTGTTTTTACACTGTTATTTTCAACTTCGAGAACACCGGCGCATGGGTGGAGTTGGTCAACGAGAAGTGCGCCCTGAAAAACGTCCACCTCTACCTCTTCCCCGTCCTGCAGTACGTCCTCTGGCACCCCGTCCTCCTCGTCCACCTCCTCGTCCGCCTCCCCTTGCAGTTCCTTGTCCAGAAATTTTCCTTCACGTTGTCTTAGCTGAGGTTCCAGCGTGTAAAGCTTGACAATCATACCTGCTTGAATTTGGCTGAGTAAACCGTTCCATCGGCAAAAGTTTATCTGGACTGATGAAAAATTTGTCTCCTTCAGTACGTTTTAAGTTAAGTTAATCATTAACTCACATTACTTCATACTTACCACGCTTGTAAGAACTTGCGAGGACACCATCTGATAGCTTGACGGTAAACTTCTGCGCATCGTTTTCACTTCAAATATTGCATAATAATTTGTCATAAATAACCATACCGCATCGTTGATACTCCCGAAGATTTCTTCTACTTTCCCTACGACTGCCTTGCTTTCCAGAAAAATGGAACTATTGAAGTATGGAACCTATAGACTTGTAAGGTAAAATAACTCTCTAGGAATTACGTCTTGACGTACCTTTTTGTTCGTCAGTGTGAGAACAAGCTCCCCTTCGCATTCATGGATCATCTCGCCGATTTCTGTAGCGGAAGCTTGAACAGGCTGCTTGTGAAAACTCTCAAGTCGCACCTTCAACGGTGTCTGGTGCGGTGTCGCCGAAGCTCCCTCGACCGCGACCACCACCACGGTTTGAATATCGACCACCGAGTCGACCGCCAGCTCGAGCTCTTCCCCCAATTGGTGCGCGCATCGGATTTTGGCTTCGAGTAGTGAGGGTAAGAGGGAGTTCAGCGCGGTCCAACGGCGCACCGCCGCCATGTCCTCCCATCATACTTTCACTTTGCTTCACTGGGTTTGGTAGATGTCGAGTTAGCTAATTTAGACTGAGTCTATGACGTCATTTTTTTGAAAACCCACACATCACTGTTGGATAAGGAACGCCTAAATTATACATGTAGATACTTGTACCACACTAGGAGTAGTACGAGTAGTAAATATGACATCCTTAGTCCAGTGAGGGGGGCGTGTCTAAATCTCACGGGGAGGTAACTTTTTAGCATCTTACATGTGCGTATTTAGTATCTATTAAATACATATCTGAATGATATAAAATGTACTTTAATACAATTACATAGTAATGAAGAAACGTGAAAATTCTTCATAACTCGGGCCCGAGTTAGGAGGATTTTCACGTCATTTTCATAACTTTAGTGAAAAAAGCTTGCTGTTACCCCCATTTTTCTCATAACTCGGACTTAAAGTTACGAAAATGGCTTGCTGTTAGTCGCCCTGAAAGCGCGGTACTCTTAGTCACCCTAAGTTAACTGAGAATTTCCTGACAGCCGTGACCCAATTTCGAAACGAGGCAGTTGCCTGCCGAGGGCGTCGAGAGCAAATTTTTTTGGCATGGATGAAAACGACGAACGGCGAACGGTGAAATACTGCGAATTTGAGGTGCAGGTAAGATTACCTTACTGAAACTAGCTCGGTGCAAGTGACGTTCGGCACAAGGGGCAGTTGTACTCGGGTGACCTCAGCGGTGAGCTTGCTTGTGAGCGAGTAAAACGCACGGTAAGCAGCGTAAGTGCACGGGGTAATTTTTCATGATACGCGAAATAGGGAAACGACATAAGATTAGAGCTTGGACGACATATCGTAAAAGGTATATGTTTCAGATGAAACAAGGTAATTCCTTTAACTTCACTCTGAAGGGAGAAAACATAGTTTGCTGAAGCCTTTCCTGCTTCTTCAAGTTCAGGCGAAGGGGCTTGAGTATCGAGTGGTTGGACTCGTTAGAAACAAGTTCACGTTTGATGAAAGACCAGAAATAGTCTGAGTTGTCTATTAGATTGTGAGTTCCAAGTATGAAATTATGCACTATATGCGCTAAGGGCGAGCACTAGTGCATCCGTATGTTCTGGTTTCCCGACTGATACTCTGATACAACTAGCGAGTTGTGGAGGTCCCGAATAGTACCTAACCATTATTCCTTTAAGAGCAAGATAGTTTTTCAATTTTTCAGCGTCTCCGTCAACCCTAAAAGAGTACATGAGACAATGCGCAAAAGATAGCCAGGTGACGTACTTGACAAGAAGGAAGTTGGAATGAGATGGATATGGGTTAAGGAAATCAAACTCTTCGAGTTTCGAGAGTAGGCGCTGACGTTCTTGTATGAGCATATCTTTTACATCCTGCCGTTCGATAATGAAACTTCTGCGTTAGAAAATAATGTTTTAAAATCACACACCTGAAGATATTTTGGATTATCTAGCGCTGCACAAGCCGCTAGCTCGGCGACAACGGATACGTTATAGGGTTGCTTGACTCTCCAGAGATAATCCATGAGCCAGAGAGGTGCCGCACAGTACCCTACTCGTAGACCTGCGTACAAAAGTTGTGACAGAGAAGAGATTATTTGACTTCCAGCGGTACCTGCAAGGGCCGCTCGCTTGCTAAACGTTCTGAGGACTATCAGATTTTCGCGCTTTAAAACATCTTGCATTCTACTTTCTTGAATCTCGCAGAACTCTATGTACGCTTCATCAAGGACTACCAACACAGGGAGTTCAAGAAGCTCAGCAAGGTCCGCAGGCTTTATCACTGTGCCATCAGGGTTGTTCGGTGAAGTCAAAAATAAAACCTTTGCACGATGTGCCAAAACCGCAGTTTTGATTGCAGCTACATCTATATCAAAGCCTGGTCCATCGGTTCTTGGGACATCGACCAACTTTCCACCTACACGTGGTCTATATTAGTAACAGTCCAGAAAGCACTACAAAAAATATGTACCGTTCACCAGACAGTCGAACGAATACATGCCAAAAGTAGGTGGTGTATTCACGACAACGTCATCTGGCTCGAGTACCACGCGCAAGATCAAATCAATGAGCTAGAAGAAGTCAGAATTAAGCGTTGAATGACACATCGATGTGTTGAACTCACCTCGTCTGCACCACACCCCACTAATATGTTCTCTGATGGTATTCCACATTCCGCGGCCTATGAAACTACATGAGCTGGAACGAAACACACAGTAGCATTATATTTCACCAGTTTCGCCCGAAGAAATCGGGATTCCGGGTCAGGGTAAATTTGTGGGAACTCTACGTTAGCGAGAGCTTCGAGTACCTCTGTGGAAATGTTTACTAGAGTTTCAGTCTTTGCCGGTTGATTTGAGCGAACCTGGAGGCGGCCCGTACGGATTTTCATTGGCGTCGAGTTTGATTATGCTCTGGACCGGAATTCCAAGCTGCTCTATGTGCTCACGGTAATACGTGTTGTTTCTTAGTGAAGAAGACTTGAGACTCACCTGAGAGGACTTCAAGAGGGAATATAGGCTTGTACGGGGCCAAATCTAAGATGTGCGGTCTCACGAAGTCTGATGCGTTGAAAGATCGCGCGCAGGTGACTGTCAACGATCGAGACTGGGAACGGGCGGTTGTTCTGTTCAACCCGTGTCCAGAAGTGTTAGCTTTTCCGCAACTTCGGACAAGCATACCGTGCGTCGATGACGACTACGCTGGATTTGATTGATACAGTGATTGTGATATGGTGCAGAAGTACAGCGCCACAGAGATTTTACGGCGAGTCGCGGTTCTCTCGTGTTGGAAAAGTCGGAAAAGGTGGGAGAAAAGAAAGGAAAAGAAAAGAGGTGGACAAAATTTATTTTTAGATGATTTCTTGTGTTTTCACGTAAAGGAACTGTGTTTCTGGTAACACTTTCACTGGTACCAGTACCAGTGGGACTCTCTTTCGAGCGTACAAGTATTAATCGTAAAATCGTAAATAAAGACCACATGGCGTATTGATATTTATTGACACTATTCTAGGTTGGCCAACGGCACTACAAGGTACAGATACTACTACAAGTAGTAATATACTACGCAGTATATATTGTCTACTGGCGCCTCGGACGCAGTGTGGGCCAAAGACGTCGAGGCTCCAGATCCGCGGAATGTGATTGTTACGTATATTAAGCGTTAAGTATGTCGTGTACGTCCCACGCGCGCGTCCTCGCATTTGATCGCGCATTTTTCACCTGGAATGCGTCGCAAATCGTCTCTGTAGATGTCATGCATGCACACACTCGTTTTAAATGTGCCCTTCACAATTTCAGAGGGTGGCATGGGCTTTCTGGTAGAACCCTAACCGTTTATATTCAGAGCGAATTTCTGAGCCAGTTTGGAACTAGTATGTATATTAGGCACCGTAGTACTATCATGAACACATATGCCGTATTAGATATGCGTTCATGTCATTAAATACGTAGACCATATATGTATTGACACTTATATTTTGTTATCGACAACGACTTGCTTCTTGAATAAAAAACATAAGTTTTATGTTCCGGCAAGGCCCAGCCAGCTACGTGACGGCGGCGTGACACGCAGTGTGGCCTCAATTGTCGCGGGTTCACTTCAAAATAGCTTCATATTTTCTCGCAACACGTACCACGAACATTTCCAGCCGCCTAGCACGATGTCCGCCCGCGATGGTTTCACTGGTGAAGCACTTTTCAGCCAAGGTAGGTCCTCCCTCTCAACTTTGCCACGTTGTGTTATGTATGACTGAACGCACGTGTTTAGGATTTTGTTATACGTACGACGATGTCATCTTTCATCCCGGGTTCATCGACTTTGCAGCCGATCAGGTTCGTACCAGAGATGACACGTAAGAAGTTGACTAAGACACCTACAGGTTGATCTCTCCACGAGGGTGAGCAAAAACATCTCAATTCGCACACCTTTGGTGAGTTCGCCGATGGATACAGGTGAGCTACATATCCCTTGCATCGAATGTCGTCTTTAAAACATTTTATGCAGTGACAGAATCCGATATGGCCATCGCCATGGCTGAGGTTGGTGGAATGGGTTTTTTACATTACAACATGTCGGTACGTTATTCCCACTTATTTCACCACAATCACGTGACATTCATCTTTTCACCATAGATGGAGGAACAAATCAATCATGCGAAAACGGTCAAGTCGCATAATGCAGGTTATGTCTCAAATCCAGCTATCTTGAGTCCAAACTCAACAATAAGTGACATTGACGAAATGCGCTCCTCAAGAGGTTTCACTTCAGCTTGTATCACTGAGACTGGCTTCATTCGTGCCCCTTTACTTGGTCTTGTGACTACTCGCGATATTGATCTCATCAGAGATAGAAGCACACCGCTTTCTGAAGTGATGACTGCTACAAGTGATCTTGTCTTGGGATTCTCAACAAAGAGTCTTAAGGAGAATGAAAACATTCTTATCGAGTCTAAACGCGGCAAACTTCCGATTGTTGATGAAAACGGATGTCTAATTGGATTGTTAACACGCGTTAATATAAAAGAGCGCCTGGCTAGACCACCATCTGGGTTGCCGTCTCTTGACGCAAACGGCAAGTTACTATGTGGTGCAGCCATTGGAACCCGTGACACTGATAGAATCCGCGCACAAAGACTGGCGGATACTGGTGTGAATGCAATCGTCCTAGATTCATCTCAGGGTGACTCCATATATCAGTTGGAAATGATCAAGTTCCTGAAAAACAACGTTCCCAATGTTGATATCATTGCTGGAAACGTCGTGACACAACACCAGGCGAAGCGTTTACTAGAAGCAGGTGCTGACGGCCTTCGCGTTGGTATGGGCTCCGGTAGTATCTGCACGACGCAAGAAGTCTGTGCAGTTGGTCGGGGACAAGCAACAGCAGTATACAAGGTTGGCCAAGTAGCAAAGCAGTTTGACGTTCCGATCATTGCAGATGGAGGCATTCAAAACAGTGGGCACATTGTAAAAGCACTGGCCCTGGGAGGTAGCGTTGTCATGTGTGGTTCTATGTTTTCTGGCAGTACTGAGGCTCCTGGTCATTACTTCTACCAGGATGGCGTACGTGTTAAGAAGTATCGAGGTATGGGAAGCCTTGATGCGATGAAGAAGGGAAGTGATTCGAGATACTTGAGCGAATCGGGCCATTTGAAGATCGCACAAGGTGTTTCCGGCACTGTGCGTGATAAGGGATCCGTGCGCACGATGATTCCATATCTAATCCACGGTGTGAAGCAGGGATTCCAAGATCTTGGTACAGACTCTGTCGGGAAGGCCCACGTTGCCTTGTCTGCCGGTACGATGACAATGGAGGTCCGGTCAGGTGCGGCCCAACAAGAAGGTGGTATCCACGATATGCATAGCTTTAGTAAGGTCCCGTGGTAATCTATGCGAAGAAAGAATTATCAAGCAAGCCAGTAAATAGTGACGTCTCACAGGAAGCTGTCACGTTCACGAATAGATCAACTAAAGCTAAACCTATCTTCCCCCGGCGTTCATCCTACGCTGAAGAAATATGACTAAAACAGCTGTCAGGAATTGTCAGTCAGAACCAAATTCTCAAGAGGGGCGGAGGAGTACATACAAATGAAAATGGAGTTCACACACAGGAGTAAAATGACTGGATCATAGTCTTCTCGTATGGTAATATTCTGTAAATGAGACTGTCGCTGGATCGTTAAAAAATACACTAATTCTCAGAAATACTTACGCGTGGCAGTAATTTGACCCGACGACCTTCCCTCGACGAAAGGATCTTTCTTGACGTAGGCCTAGTGTTGCACGGTTGACCAAACTCTGGTTTTCTAGTTGAGTTAGAGGTAACTTTGAGATTTCGTCGGTTTCTCGCGCAAGAACAAGTTGTCGTGCCAACCAATCGGAGCGACATATCTAATACTTTTTACGAGTGACGGGGGATAATAGCGATGTGTCCCGCAACCGACGGGCGAACCGTGCGTGTCTTTTGAAACCGTTTTACACAGATCAGTAATTTAGTCATTTACATAGTTAACACGTACTTTGACCATAGCAGTTGACATTTTAATGCCTGAAGAGATGAAGAACGGAATATTCGCCTCTGGATTTTCCCTATGACTGGATGATCTGAGCCAGTAAGCCCTTAAACCCGACAAAGCTCGTCGTCGTTAGCGCCGCCAGTCTCGAGGAACAGCCGTTCAAGACCAAACTAGAAGAGTCGACACGTGAGCACATCGAGCACATTTCACCCCTTGCTGCGTGATATACCGAAGAACTGCGTTCGCCTGGGAAGACGAACGATTGTCCTCGTGACAACCACTCATGGAAGCCTCTGCCAAACAAGAAACTACACTTGACAGTCTAAATAATATTGGCGATGTTCCCCGGGCGTGGTATCGCGATCAGCGACACGTTGGATACTCACAAGATGGGTATCAGTTGATTCGTGGCCAGGAAAGCGATCGTTTAGACCAACTCCTGCGTTCAATAGACGACAGCAGCTCTTGGAGAAGACAATATGACGCGCAGAGTGGCTATAGCTTACAGCTTTCTTCAAGAGAGATAAAAATGATGAAGCGTATCAATTTCGGCCGTCTACCAACTTCGGTGGAACGCAGTAGTTTAGCAACGAGAGTCGTAGCCGGTGACGATCTTGCTCTGACCCAAGAACCAAAACGCAGGTTCTTACCTTCTAGACACGAGGCACGCAAAGTTGTATCCATGGTGCGACGTCTGAGAAGAAGATTAGACGCTTCCACAGCGGCAAAAGACAGACGAGTATATCATTATTTTGATATTTGGGATGGAAATGAAATATCTGAGAACGCCATCAAGCGTGCACCAAAGCCAAAGCGGGCTGGAAATGAGCTCTCTTACAACGCTCCGGCAGAGTATGATTTGGTTTCAACGAGTTTGAGTGGCCCTTCAGGCGTGAAATCATTACGCCAACTCATGGCAAATGTACAGTTTATAAAAGAGCGATTTAACCGGTGCTTGGATCTATACTTGTGCCCTAGAGTAGAGAGACAGGTTGTCCACACCAGCCCAGATAGTATTCTGCCCGAAATCCCGCAAGTAGCCACATTGAAGCCTTTTCCGTCGGTATCATTATTGCAATATAGCCATGGAAAAGAAGTGTTATGCTTATCGGTTGATGACACCGGTGAACTGTTGTGTTCTGGGGGGTCAACTGGCGAGCTACGGTTTTGGGAAGTCAACAGTGGCCACTGCTTGCACATTATTCGTTTCAGTAAGCCTGTCACCTATGCATCTTGGCGCCCTGGATCTCAACAACAGGTTGCCGTTTCCAGTGGCCAAGATATATTCATAATATCGATGAATGATTCCATAAAGACCGAGCGATGTGAAGTTGTGCGTGCACCGCTGTCATGGTCGCGAACTAGTCTTGGCTCAGTTGTTCGAATGCCAGGCACACCCAGCTCTATCAACTGGCACAGAAAAGGTGATTATTTTGCATCTATTGAACGTGAAAGTGGCACTCTTTGCGTTCATCAGCTGTCAACACGAAATAGTCAAGTCGTTTTTTCGTCCGCCCAACATCGTGCTATCCAAGCTTCTTTTCATCCAAAAAGCCCGATCATTTTTACCGCGACGAGAACACATATTAGAGTTTTTCACGTCCGAGAACAGAAGATGGTACAACGATTGAAAGTAGGGAACAGTTCAATTACAACATTTACTGTGGATCATTCGGGCCAGAACATTATTGTTTGTTGTACAGATTCACGGATACATTTTTACAATTTCGCAAGCTTGACCACACCAATCAAAGTTATCAAACTACAATCTGGTACTGGATTAGCGATAAGTTTTCATCGTGAATTACCACTTTTTGCGGTTACGATATCAACGGGCGCCACTCAATTATTTCATTTCACAGTAAGCAGTGACTTGATGGCAACTCTGAGTGTCTTCCCACTCAAGTTGCTGGATGCACATGTTCAAGCAGTTCTAGCGACACCTACTTGCGAATTTCATCCGACGCAACCTTGGATTTTCTGCACGAACAGCCAACATGTTTGTCTGTACACAGAATAAACTGACTATATAAGAGCAAGATGAAAGTGACAAGACTTGTTGTTCCCTTGTATTGACAACTACTAGAAGATTGCCTAAGTGGGCTAGACAGGTGCCGACGTGAAAGATGCTCACTTTCCTTGCGTCAGTCCGGCGATGCCGGCAGCGATACGATCTTCACGACGCGCAATTTTGCGTGTTCTGGTCGCCTTGTTCTTCGCTCTTCGAGCTTCAAATTGATCGGCCAGGGACTTTTCTCTCGCCTTCTCTGCCTTAGCCCTATGGATAGCCTCCATCAAGACTCTCTTGTTTTTGAACACGTTCCCTTTGCACTTGAGATACATGGCGTGGTACATGTGTTTGTCAATTTTTTTCGCGTCTCTGTACTTCTTCAGGAGTCGACGAAGCACACGGTGACGTCGCAACCACAGAACTTTGGTGGGTAACCTAGCTTCGCGGGTACCACGGCGCTTACCGTAGCCCGTGTGCCTTCCAAGACGCTTGGCCGCTTGTTCTCGACAAGTGCGAGCGCGCGAGTGAATCTATGAACATACTTTGTCAGCTTCGTAAATGTAACTTGACAACACAAGACGCACCTTAGTGGGTTTGCGGATGACGAAACCATCCTTCACGAGCTTGCGAATGTTCTGCCTGGAGTTGGCACTAGAGATTTCGTTTATCTATTGTAATAGGTTAGAAATACAGTCACAATAATAGAAGGTACATGGGTCCGTTGCGTAGTTTGGTAGTCACAGCGTCGAAGCTGCTCGAAACCAAGGCTATTACAACACTACCGCCGACTCACCTCATTAGGGTCCATCCAGATCTTTCTGGCACCGCAGTTCAGCACAGAGGCTGCCAGTCGTTTCTGCAACTTCAGTGAGACCATTATGAAAGTGTTACACAAAGTGTCAATCAGTCGGTCGCTTCGTCAACACGCGTTGTACGCGACGTCTACCGTAATCTGCTGTTCGGCAGAGCGCTTCACGGCCGCCTCGCGGCGCGGTGAGCTTTCGATCCGCTATTTATTGATACATTCCAAATTCTTATCATAAATAGGATATTTTATCAATATATGGGGCAGTTTTGCGGCCCATTTTACTATCCTCCATTACATGGAAAACGTAACTAGAGTCCAACTTCATGTCATTAAGTATGTAGACAATATATACTGCGTCGACTACAACTTCACGCAGTATATATTGTCTACTGGCACCGATTACGCAGTATTTGCCAACCTAGTTTCGTAAGAGGATCGAATACCTTATTATTCATCACAATATATAATCAGAGGCTGTATAAAACGTCGCATTTCCGAAACGACCGACGGCGACCCGCGCGGTACCGCGAGTCGGGCAATATAAAAGGAGCGGAGGGACGAGCAGCCCAAGGTTAAATCTAGGCAGCCCAGCACCTCCCTACTTGAGTCCGATTTTGGGAATCCGATCACTCTTAAAGCAAAATACTAGTATTTACATGTGTGGATGAATGTAATTTGGTGAGCTAAACGCCCAAGTACTCTCGTAAACCACCTCCAAGGGATCAAGAAATTCGTTTCGCGGCGGCGCTAACCGGCCAACACCTTACGGAACACCGTCATAAGTCGTATAGACTTGTGTCCCGTGGCATCTTGGAAAAACAAGAACAGTCTTACGTAGATACATCTGTATACATATCTCGAATTGGTGAAGTTCTTTCGGAGCTTGACCTAATTGTTAGATGACGGACTTTATTCTCATACCTGAGGCCAACAAAACTGTGTTGGATGCCTCAAAGTGGCCTCTATTGCTGAAGAACTATGATAAGATGATGGTAAGTGTAACCATAATCATAATTGATTCCATCTAACTGATCCGCATAGGTAAGAACAGGGCACTACACACCGATTCCAAGTGGTTGCTCCCCCTTGAGACGGCCACTTGGAGAGTACCTGAGATATGGCGTCATCAATCTTGATAAGCCTGCCAATCCTTCCTCTCATGAAGTTGTTGCGTGGTTGAAGAGGATTCTTCGTGTTGAAAAAACAGGTCACAGTGGTACACTAGATCCAAAAGTTACTGGTTCTCTTATAGTATGTATTGACCGTGCCACACGTTTGGTGAAAGCACAACAAGGTGCCGGCAAGGAGTATGTGTGCGTCTGTCGCCTACATAATTCCATTGCTGGTGGTCGAAAAAGTGTAGAGCAAGCGTTGGAAGCTCTGACTGGCGCTTTATTCCAGAGACCACCTCTGATATCAGCAGTTAAACGTCAGCTTAGAATACGAACTGTTTACTCCAGCAGGCTCTATGAATATGATGCTGAACGTAATTTAGCCGTTTTTTGGGTATCGTGCGAAGCAGGGACTTATATTCGTACCCTCTGCGTCCATATGGGTCTTATTTTGGGTGTTGGAGGTCACATGCAGGAGCTGAGACGAGTACGTTCGGGTATCTGCAGTGAAGACGAAGGTTTGGCAACAATGCACGATGTACTTGATGCTATGTGGGTTCTTGACAATCTGAAGGAAGAAAGTTACCTACGACGTGTGGTCTTACCTCTCGAAGTTTTACTGACAAATTATAAGCGAGTTGTTGTAAAAGATTCTGCTGTAAATGCCATCTGCTATGGAGCAAAGCTCATGCTTCCTGGAGTTCTTCGCTATGATGCTGATATTGATGTCGATGATGAATGCGTACTCATGACAACGAAAGGAGAAGCGATTGCTATCGGCATTTGTCAAATGAGTACCGCAGTTATTGCTACATGTGACCACGGTGTAGTTGCAAAGGTGAAACGAGTTGTAATGGAGCGTGATACTTACCCGCGCCGCTGGGGACTTGGTCCAACTGCTCAGGCTAAGAAGGATAAACACACGAGTACTTCCAAGGCGAATAGTATCAAACAAGTGCAAGGCGATGTACAACAGGCACCAGAACGTAATAAAAAGGAAAAAAAAGACAAAAAAGACAAAAAGGACAAGCATGACAAAAAGAAACACAAGTCAGACAAATAATTGTCCAAATACTTTGGACGACTGTTGTATCAGAAGTACTTTTTCACACAATTTTGAATGATTTTGATGCGACGAGTGTTATCTAACGTTTTCTTTTACAAATATTGTGTAAGAAAATACGAACCCACATCGTAACCGTAACTCGTGTTCTTCTTGTACAAGATTGCTTCTATCCTACTCACTAAATTTTCTAAACCGTCCAAACGTTTATTCTATCGTGACTGAAACAGGACGTAACCAGTATATTTTTCCGATAAGAAAGAAGTACAACTGTTGAAGATTCCAGCAATGTTCTGAAAGTTGAAGGTTCGGCTACACAAGTCAGGTTGTAAATAGAGATATTCCAAAGCCAGAAAGCGCCTCGTGAATCGACGAATACTATTTCATCGTCATCTGTGGTAAGGAGAAGTCGTAAGGCTCTTGAATCGGATTTTACATGCAAGTTTGATAAAACCCCTGTTTCTATATTCCACATAAAAATATCCTCCTGCTGCGTTGTTACGAGTACACTGCTTGGACTCTCTACAGCATACACACGTGCGAGGGGCACATCGAAGTTCATACTTTGTAAGCACGAAGTAGTGTGGACATCCCACAGTCGACAAACACCGTCGTAGCCGCAAGATATTAAGACTGTACTATCTCTGCTAAAGCGAACTGACGTAACTGGATCAGAGTGTGCTGGCAGTCTAGCCACACACACACCACTCTTAGTATCCCATAGACGGATTGATTCATCGTATGAAGCACTCGCAATAAGTGTGTCAGTTGAGTTGAAGTCGCAGCTTGTCACTGGACCCTTGTGGCCACGTAAGCAAAGAAGAGAGCGACCACTCTCAGCATCCCAAATTTGGACGGTTTGATCATCTGAAGCTGTGGCTAGAAGCGCAACATCATGCGCCCATACGCAATCGCAAAGTGACTTCATGTGACCTCGAAGTGTCTTATGTAGGCACAATGCCGGACATTGCCAAATTTTACACGTACTATCGACCGATGCCGTAGCGACCCTGGTCAGAAACTTCAGCAGAGGCGTTTCAAGCTATTGGTTGCACTTACCACTGTCCATCGTTCGATATTCGCACAGCCACAATTTCGGCCGTGTGGCCCATTTTACACTCGCAGATGCTGTGTGGACAAACAGTTGATGTCACCATCTGAACGTAAGTCTATTGACTGAGGTGACAAGTGCGGCTCTTGGCAGAGTGACACAGAAGCGAATATGGGGGAGTTGCGAGGATGATGAAAGCGCAGTGATTAGACGGCACCACGCACTGAAGGAGTTAGGTGTAAAAAGTTGTCGGTAAATTTCTAGACTAGCAAATTATATTCAGCTTGAACTACAGGCTCATCGCATCAGACACTTCTTGAGAACAACCATTCAGCTCCGTGGAGTGAGAACGAATCGATAGATTGGAACTCCATATTGAAATTTAAAAGACGAAATGACGGATACCTATGTCGCGAGTCGCTAATCCGAATGACTTCCTTTGACACAGTCTTTGTTGAGCTCCTGCTTGCGGAGTGTCTCATAATCTGGCTTTGCATAGTTTACACGAAGTTTCCTACCTTTCCAGTTACAACCATTGAATGTAGTCCGACATTGTTCGATAGCGTTAGGTGTAGCGTACAACGATACATATGCGAAACCGCGACAGTGTGGCTGCCGTCCTTCCATGGGAAATTTATCCAGCAAAATATTGACGTCTTGAACTTCTCCAAAACGTCGAAAACGAATTTCAATATCATCCATCGATATTGTCGGTGACAACCCACCCAAATGCAATCTGAAAATCTGTCGCTCAGTTCTACCAGCGGACATTATGCAGACACTCAATCCAAAGCAACAGGAAGTTTCAACAAGTTCTCAAAAGTTCTCAACCCCGAAGGTGCACTATCAAGCTACAGTTCACAACAGGTAAACGAAAAGTATGTGTCGTTGTAGCTATTCTGAACCTATCCCGCGTACTTTGTGCGCATGACCGAACCACAACAGACGCACGTACGCTTGTGTCGTCAACTTTACAGCGACAGACGCTTCCATATTTTTTCGCCCGCTTTCCTGCCCGTAATTTAGATTTAGGCTGAAATTACCTCTGTTTTGCATATGACATTCTACGCCCAATTCGGAGGTCAGGGGTTGGAGATAAAATTACAAGGCCTTAGGGTTTTAGCATGGTTATTAGTCGACCTCAGACCTTGAAGCAGCTTTCGAAGTTCGAGCACCGAGTGGGGATTCTGACTGTAGCGCGGTACAACCTGCCTGCGTGTTACATCGGTCGATCGTAGTGATGCACTATAGTACAGTTGTATTTTCGCACGCTAGTACTAAGGACTACACTGGCGCGCGCAAAGATGATAACACAGAGCCGGCAACTGTCGACAGAAGTCGTTCAACCGCTTCAGTACCACTACGCGCCAAACTACGACAAGACAGTCCTATAGATTACAAGTATTGGTCCCAACGTTATCAACTTTTTAACAAGTGGGCATGCGGAGTGATTCTTGACGAAACAGCGTGGTACTCGGTCACACCAGAGGGAATAGCCCAGCACCACGCCACACGTTGCTCATCACTACCTCAACACAGTGACAGACAGTTAACTGTATTGGATTTGTTCTGTGGAGCGGGTGGCAATGCAATACAATTTGCGCTACATTCATTGCAAGTAGTCACTTTCGACATTATGCGCCGAAGTGTTGACATGGTAAGTTTGTTTTTCCTAACACTTGACTTTCTGAAGCAAGCTCAAAACAGGCGAAAGAAAATGCTAGAATATATGGTGTTGCCGACCGCATCGATTTCGTGGTTGGTGATGCAGTACAATGTATCAACTCGGTTTCTGCCGATATAATCTACTTATCACCTCCATGGGGTGGGCCATCTTATCAGAATCAAGTGTCTCACTTACACTCTCTGTGCGTATCAAACATAAATGGTCTACAGCTTCTTCAAAAAGCACTCCAAATCACACATAATGTAGTATACTATCTACCAAGAAATCTGAATTTAGATGACTTGATGTCGCTGGGGATTCCTTTTCAGGTATGTATCTTCCTGAGAGAAATGTCTCTCTAAATCCTCATCTTGGCTTCTGCAGGTGGAAAAGAATTTCTTAAATGGAAAACTCAAGGCATTAACAGTGTATTTCGGACACTTGATCTCTCAACACTAAATGTTGCTGCCACGAAAAGTCTCACACTTGTATTAATTTTTCAATCTTGCTTGTTTGCATGCATCAAATCAAACCAGCAGCACGTTGTATGTCGTCAGCTTCTTTGCCAAAGGAGACCCCTTTCTTTCTCAATTCTGACCTAACGCGAATTGTTCTGTAGCGAAGACGCTCGTCTCCTGCAAAACTTCTACGAAAAGCTTTGATGAATTGGGCAACGCGAAAATTCCCGCTATTGTTGTGTGCGGATCCATGAACAACCCGCTGGTCCCAAATAAGCAAGCTCCCAGCACGCATGGTTACCCGTTGCTTGTACTCATGTAACTTATCATTCTTTGCAAATATGTAGCTTCCTGCGCCCTTGCCTCGCCATACGAGACGCCCAGAACTATCATCAGTGGAGTGCAAGTACTCTGACATTGGTCCAAGGGACTTTTGCCACTGTTGGAAGCATTTCTGAAAGCCAGCAACAAGTACAGTGCCACCATCTTCTGCACGATTGTCATTGAGTGCCAGTACACCTTGCACATGAGGACCTGTAGCGTGAATCACACCATTAACTTCCTTACTGAAATCCCTTAGATTATCGTAAGTGAGCTGATCAAGAGTTGTAACCCCTGTGTAAAAATTCCAAGGGTTCAGATCCAAATGGAGATTTTCTTTCGTCTTCCAGCTTTGCATGTCCTGAACTCCATGCCGAAACCGGATGCCACGCGTTGGGCGAAAAACACACCATCTATCGTGCGAGACAAGAATATTTTCGTCGTGAAGAACGGCTCGAAAAGCTTCGAGAACTTTCCTGCAGCATCGGTTTCGAAAAATTTGCTCACTGAAAATTGCCGGCTCTGCTGCGAGTCCGTGAGTCTGAGAAGATAAGTGATGGAAAGTGTCTGAATTGGAATGCTTGAATCCAGTTACGTGATTTTCCAAGTAGTCCCATATTTCTACACGGGCTTGCTCACAGCTCGAAGATTCAACAACGTCGTTGAAGACGACAAAACCATAGTGTTCAAAGAACTCGATAGCCTTAGCTTTTGTAGTTTTGCCAGCCGCAAGATCGAAAGCAACAGTGAAACCTTCATTATCCTCCGGTATTTTGAGAAAATATGGCTGATATAAAAGTGCTCCACTTTGTGACGAACACTGCTGCTGGGGCAGCGGCCGAATAAGTTGTGCTTTTCTAGCAGCTTTACCTGCCCTCTTCAAGCTGCGGAGTTTCAGAGCGGCCGCATGAAGCACTGACTTATCTGCCCCTTGTAATTTCAGTCTCTTTAATAAGCGCACTTGCTCTTCGTAGGCGTTCAACTCCTGGAACATCTTCATAAATGTAAGTTGCGGGCTCTACTTCACCAGCGCTGGCGCTGGTTACGAGCGACTAACGAAAAGAACACGCAATGAGAAGTATCATCACAGATGGTGTCGTTTCTTCTCTGGTATCAGTGCGAAGGGGCCAGGTGGACGCACGCTCGAAACAGGCCCGAAGTCTTCAGAACGCGGCCTCAAGAATAGAACAAGCCAACTTTCAGACCACTTTGTCACGAGCTGGATGAGAGACTTGAGAGACTACTTGTAGATATCTTATAAAACCTTGTATTTAACACAGTAATCTCCTTTGATATGACTATGGTATGTAAAGCCCATACTCAAGGTACGATGTGATCCAAGTCATGACGTCTAATTTGCGAATAATAAAGAAATAATGACGAAACGTTTTTCTAGAAAGTTCCCTAAACACCCCTACAGTTTTGCAGTGGCTGCTGCCATCATATATCATCCTCCAACCACAACCGTCTCGCGCGACTGGGCACAACCGGCGCTGAGAAATGTCGAGTCTCGCACATGTAGCATATGCATCTGCAAAGGATGAGCGTGATCTCATCGATGCAGAGTCGTTTTTCAATTGCGTATCATCTGCGAGGCGACCACTCCCCCGCTTTCCGGAGCCTTGTACGAACAAGGTTCACTGGGAGCACTTGTTGGAGGAGATGTCTTGGCTGTCTAAGGATTTCTTGCGCGAGCGAAAATGGAGGTAAGCGACACTGGTATTAGTCGATATCAACTTTCACAGTTCGGCTAGACAAATGTCTGGTCGTAAATACGCAGCTAGCGCGATCCGCCAGCATCAAGCAAAGCAGTGCGCAAGGGAAAGACGAGAGACGTCAAGTCAACTGCTAAGCGTCAAATTATCCTCACAAATTGCCCGTGAAGCTTGTGGTTTCTGGCGAAAAATAGACAAGGTATATATAGTTCCGTCATTTAAGTTCGCGTGCTCAACCCACGGAAGCTTGTTTCACACAGGAAGATAACTGATAGCGAACAACAACAAAAAGCAGATATGGAGAGACAGCTCGGTAAGTTTGTCGATGCAAGCTGAGGTCGAATTAACCATGGCCGAATCTAGCAATCTTATTGGCAAAAACAGAAAAATTCTCCAGTGATATGGCCAGAAATCTGTCCTTAAAGCCGGCGGTTTGTACTGGTTCGTTTAGCTCAAGTGAGCAAAAATACGTCCTGCGCCGAAAACAGTACAAAGATGAATCAGATGGTGGAAAAGCTCACAGCAAATATTTCGAAGAGCCTTACCACCTGTCAAATTCATACGATACATCGACACAGGTTGCGGGGCAAGTCGATTACAAACCTGCTAATGATGAGGAATGGGATGACATGGAGTCTTTTGATGAACAGATGCGTCTTGAAAAAGAAACCAATGTTGATGTCCGGAGCGAGCTCTCAAGGTTGCAAGAAGAAGCGGACCTACCCCTAGAGGAACTTTTGAAACGATACAAGCAAACTGCCGCGTCCGTCATTGACGAAGACTCAAGTGCTCATCCCGCATATACAGAGTCATCACCAGAAAGAAATAGTAAAATTGAAGTGGACCCTCCGTTTCTCCTCAAGTTTGAACTGCGAGATTACCAAAAGTTTGGTTTGAAATGGTTGGCAAGCTGCTATAATACGGGTGTCAATGCCATACTCGCAGACGAAATGGGTCTCGGGAAAACTATACAAACGATAAGCTTGCTGGCACATCTTGCTTGCGAGCATAGTGTGTGGGGGCCTCATCTCGTCATCGTCCCGACATCTGTCATGGTGAACTGGGAAGTTGAATTCAAGAAATGGTGCCCGGCCTTTAAGATTTTGACTTACTTTGGAACCCAGAAAGAACGTAAATTGAAGCGTGCAGGATGGAGCAAACCAAACACTTTCAATATCTGTATTACAACTTATAGAATCGCGGTACAAGATCAAACCATTTTTCGTAGAAAACGATGGAACTATCTAATTCTCGATGAAGCTCACATGATTAAGAACTGGCGTTCCCAGCGTTGGCAAACACTACTCACTTTTGAGAGCTGTCATAGACTGCTCATAACAGGTACACCGTTGCAAAACGACGTCATGGAACTGTGGGCACTCATGCACTTTCTGATGCCAGACTTGTTCCAGTCACATGCTGAGTTTAAAAACTGGTTTTCAAATCCACTTATCGGTATGGCTGAGGGCAAATTAGACATTGATGATAGATTGACCGCAAGATTACACGCTGTCTTACGTCCTTTCATATTGCGCAGGCTGAAAGCTGACGTCGAAAGATCCCTACCATCAAAAGTAGAGCACATCGTCAAATGTCGCCTTTCACGTAGGCAAAAACGTCTATATGATGAATACATGTCTTCGAATGATACTGTACAAACACTGAACTCATCAAACGTTATGGGTGTGATGAACTGCCTGATGCAACTACGAAAAGTTTGCAATCATCCCGATCTTTTTGCTGGTAGAAATATCGTTTCGGCTTTTGATATGCCTAATGTACTGGAGTTGAACTATCCCATGATGGTTTCCAGAATGCTTCTCTCCGAGGCACAGTTTACACGACTTCATTCTTCTGAACCCATTAAACACTGTGTTCGTGATGTTACTGTGCAGCAGCAGCAATCTCTTCGAGGAACGTTCATGAATATCGATGCTTTTCTCTTAGTACGACTTAAAAGTTGCCGATCTTTGCCGGTTGTGCATCGGCAGCAACTAAAGCTTGAAGGAAACCATCTTGAATTAATGCCGATGGTTACTTCGTATGATGCATACACGTTGCGACGTGAAGATGCTTACATCCAGTCTCGAGTTACCTTGGATCATAGTGTTCCCGCGAGAGAACTTCTTAAGTTCATGTTTCGTATTCCAATAGTGAGGGCACGAACGCCGGTAGTGCGTCATGAACTTGATTCCTCAGAACAAGATGGTAAAGGTCTTCAGAAGAAACTTCGACCATGGCGTGAACTTATGATAAGAGGACATCTTGTTTTTCCTGACGCTCGTCTCGTTCAGTTCGACTGTGGGAAATTGCAGGCGCTCGCATCTTTATTGCGATCCCTCAAATCTGCGGGGCATAAAGTTGTCATTTTCACACAGATGACGAAGGTACTAGACATTCTAGAGCGCTTTCTCAACCTTTATAGCTACAGTTATGTCCGTTTGGACGGAACAACTAAACCAGATCAGAGGCAGATATTAATGCAGAGATTCAATGCAGACTTAAAACTGTTTGCTTTCATCCTTTCTACCCGTTCAGGTGGATTTGGTATCAACCTGACAGGGGCAGATACCGTTATTTTCTATGACTCGGACTGGAACCCGGCTGTTGATGCCCAAGCTCAAGATCGCTGCCACCGAATCGGGCAGACCAAGGAGGTCAATATTTATCGCCTTATATCAGAGGATACAATCGAAGAAAATATCTTGAAAAAAGCTCTTCAAAAACGTGAGTTAGATGAACTTGCAATTCAACAGGGCCAGTTCAATCTATCTTCACTCAATCAGTACGGTAATATCAGTATCAATGAAATATGGACGTTTTGTGATAGAATTCACACAGGGGAAGAGAATCCGAATCGAACGGACGAACTGGCTCAGCAACAAGAGGTGAGTATCTCGTTATGAAATTCACTTTCGTTAACCAACTTTCATAGACAAAGCAAAGCAGCGTCGATCTTGACAAGATCTTTTCACTTCTGACTCCAGTAGAGAAATATGCGCTGGTGCGTGATTTAGCATACTTTCTTATATTTCTTTTCTGAACAGTTCTCCGGTAGCGCTTTGCTGAACGTGAGAGCCAAGGTACTACAGGCTAAACGAGGCTAAACGAAGATGTAATTGACAATGCTAAATATCCCTAGTCTGTCCTCCACCTTCGCGTAGCTTTTTCCGGCGGCGTTTCGCCTGACCTCTACTAAGCTTTGCTGAGTTTGTGTTTGTTCCCCCAACTTGACCTTGTGTGTTGCATCCGGGTGCATCTAAGCTTTCGATACTGGCTTGTGCAGGTCTGTTGGTGGGCTGACCTGTAGACTGTGCGGTCGGTTGATGCTCTTGTTTTGACTGTTGAGAAACCTGCTATAGTGTCAGCAAGAGGAAACAACATTATTTCTTCGTGTCTTACCCGAGATCCGCTCGCCGTCGCGCTACCATGTGGTTTTCCATATAACTGCTGATCGCAATTTAAGTACATAATTGTTGATTCTTGTTTTGAACTCACCACTACGGTTGGGGGCTGTACAACAACACTTTGCTGAAAGGGCCTTTGAGGCGGAAACTGGATAAAACCTGATCCGACGATGCGTGAAGGATCCTTTGGTTGTGAGTTGGCTAGAATTCCTATACAACATAGACTTACCTCGATTCTCATCGTTGCATCGTCGACTTCGCTTTGTTTCAGCATCTCGCGGGCGCGGTTTCTTGCGAGGCCGGGCGCCTCTCCCACAGGCAGTCTCTTTCAGGTGTGTAGCCGCCGGTCCCATCCAGGATATCAACTGATCAAGAAAAGCTCGAAATTTATTGAGCGAACTTACATAAAGGGACGGATTACCGCCATACTAAGGTTTTGTATTTTTCGATCGGGTAACGCTTAAGTAAGTATGATGTGCAGTTGTCGCTCTCTTCGTGTCGTTTGCACAAACTCTGACCCACAAAGCACATACAGCCTTATGGCCTTGAGTCGAAGTTTTCTCAACTTGGGCGTAGTGCTCGCGCGTTACGCCCACCCTTTTGTTCGCCGCGCATCAAATTCGAATCTAGTATCTTCAAAAGGCCATAGACATGCTCACCTGCCTGGTACAGAACTGACTCTAGACTTGATTCGGACTAGCCCAAGTGCTTTCAACGATCTCGCGGACGAGACTCTCGAACACGTTTACGATGTCCTTGACAACTGGGCTGACATTGTCAAGTTATCTGATTTTGATATAGTTCTTGAAGCGGGCGTGGTAACTTTCTCTTTTGGATCAAAAAATACTTTTGTCCTCAACAGACAGACCGCAGCGCGTGAACTATGGCTTGCATCACCGGTGAGTGGTCCGTCTCACTACAATTACTGCGCAGAAAAGGCATACTGGAGCGATACGAGGAGTGGTCACGGTTTAATCAGTCGCTTGGAGAATGACATCCAAAAGGTGAGTGCAGGAACTGGACTCAGCTTCAGCTGGAAACAGGCAAAACGTGGAACATAATAGTATGGCTACGCTTCTTTTTACACACCACAAATGGACTATAATCCTCACATCTTTGAGTCCTTACAGCTTCCCTTTATCAAATATCGTGTAGAAGCTCTCTAAGATTTTGGAAGCTCAATTCATCAAGAGCACTTACAACTAAGTCAGCACGCCGCAGTTCCCACTGCCTATGTCTACCTGAGACCATGATGATGCGTGTGTTCATTTCTCTTGCGGCTTCAAGTGTGTGCAAACTGCTTCCAACTACAATGATTCGCTCAAATGGACGCTCTAAGATGGAACACCCAAGTACGATGCTCTCAGTATCAGGTAAGCTATACTGGACATTTTCTGCAGTAATCAGTGAGAGGAAGGCATCCTGTTCTGCATCCAACAAGTCAGCCCTTAGTATGAGCTTGCTTAATCGTGAATCTGCGAGCATATGATCGACTTCTAGTCGTGTGCTGGGCGAAGTGAGGACGCACGGGATGTGGTGGGCTTGTAGGAAGTCTAGTAGCTCCAACGCCCCTTTCTGTACCCTCGGTGCCGCCCCTTCGCGCTGAATTTGCTCGTAAAACAATTCCTGCTTTCTAGATAATAAACGCGCGACCTCGTCTTTGTTTTGTGTCCAGTTGAACACTTGGCAAATGAGTTGTTCTGCTTTTAAATTTTGGTAATGACGTATGTCGTACTCACATGGGCACTGAAGATTCTCTTCGTACGCAAGGTTCCTCCAGGCAGCTCGATGCGATGGGCTCAAATCAGAAAGAACAACGCCTTCAAGCTCACAAATGACACCCATCCAATCAGTGCCGAGTGTTTTCCATCTCTCGAATGGGTTTAGTAACTTAGTTGGGCTTAGTTTTGTATGTTTCTGCTCACTTCCACCTTGATAGGAAGAGTCGTTCGACATGGCGCGTGTCTTAGCATGGTCCACGTGGGACTGACGAGTGCAGGACTCGTACTCTCCTTTGCGCTTCTTCGACTGGTGTCGAAACGTGCCTGGCGGATTACGTGCACGTTTTGAAAGTCGACACAGGTGTGCAAAACTCACTGCGGACCTCGCCTGTATAGACATTCAGGTAACTGTCTCACGTGTATTTGTGGGTGAAGATCATGTTACAGCGATAGTCGCGCATTGTCCGTATCTTGTACTGCACATGGTAACCACAGCCGTCGAGAGCGCCATCTTCGGCGCTGCCGACGTCGATTTTATTAACTATCGTACACGCATTTATCGTTTTGAGGAGTCCATGTTGAACATAGATAGACTCAGAACATGGCATGTTCTGAAGATTGATAGCTGAAAATCGCTCGCTACCCGGATCAACAAGTACAATACTTGTACTTGTACACTTGTTAGTACTATAAAATCAACATGGAATATCGACCCATACTAAAAATTGGGCAGACTGGTGAGCTCACACAGAGTTCAAGTGGAGCACTTTGTAACACCGTGAAGTCAACAGGCAGCGCCATGGATGAGCTCTTCTTGTATTTGGATAGTGTTGTGCAGCAAACCGAGTCAAATAGGGTCTTACTTCGAACGAACTCCTCGAATGATAAGCACGTATACTCGATACGAATTGCGGAACGTGAAGTTAGCGAACTGACGCAGGTCCTGTCTCTTTTAAGTGCAAGAGTTGAGAGCCTGTCCGCAGAGATAATTGCAAACGACACGAGTAAAGAGCTCGCGAAGGCTTCATTATCAACGTTGACATCTCGTGGTGTCTCCTCAAACCTGTATTCAAGTGGTTCTTCAGCTTCATCGTCTCTTCCACTAGAAACTCTCAAACTCTTTTTTCGGAGTCTACAGCTGATGTATTTTGGCCACGACGAGAGAGTGATCGCATCCGGTTACGATCATTTAATTTTAGCACGAGATGAAACAACTTCAGACGTCATGTGGCTTCAGAGAGACTCCTTCACACAGTTGTACAATAGGCTTAACATACAACTGCAGCACGTCGCCGACACTGATGACGTTTAGGATCTAGGTCAGGTAGTATTTTAATATTGATAGCATGTTTGATTAGTTTGCAATCACTTTGCACCTTCGGCTAAACCATGGTTGTGAAAGATGAAAACTGTTTCTTACTGGCGAGCGCTGTTTGGTAGCTCTTCACTCATTCTTGCGTGCCCAGGTAATGTGAAAGATTCCATGACGTGTTTGTCATCCCTGGTGTAGGCCAAACTAGTACTGGATGGTAATTTGTTACCGCTATCCATTGGTTCGTCAAAATTTTGGGGGGATCTCTCGTCAGGGGCCTGCTCGGGGTAAGACTCGGCCTCAGGAGTCATTCGCTTCTGTGATTGATCTGCAGCTAGCTCTGGTTGTACTCTCTGCGATGTATCCGACTGCGTATTTACTGGCGGAACATGATGGAACGGTACACTAGGTACTGCTTGCAACTGACCGAGGTGTTCGAGGATGCGATTTCGAACGCCTTGCAAATACTCCGCTGTGTTTTGATTTTCCATGTTACTGGTTTGTATGTGCAGTTGATGCATTGGGCCGAAGTATTCCGAGTAATCATTTATCGGTAACGCGTCTTCCATATCAGCGTTCAACAAACAACCAGTCTCGTAAGCCCAACATCTTGCAACATTCCGTATAGTATACCCACCACCACCAAGCACGATCATGGGTACATTAAACGTTTGCATGTATTTCAAACACTCTGCGTGGCCCCGAATGGATAAATTAAAGCATCCCAGGCGGTCACCCGATAAAGAGTCAGCACCAGATTGGAATACTATAGCTTCTGGTTGAAATACTTGCATTACTTTTGCCATAATTGGTTTGTATAGTTGTTCATAACTACTATCGTCTATCCCATCCTTTAGGGGGACGTTTACGCTGTAATACTTACCAGCATGTTGGCCAACGTCTTGTAAATGTCCCGTTCCTGGAAAATATTCACCAAACTTGTGGAAAGACACCGTCATAACGCGATCAGTGGTGTAAAATGCTTCCTCAACTCCGTCACCATGATGTATATCAATGTCAATGTACAAGACGCGCTGATGCACCTTGAGTAACTCTAGAATACAAAGGACGATATCGTTAATGTAACAAAAGCCACTCGCTTCTGCCTTTTTTGCGTGGTGCAATCCTCCTGACCAGTTGATGACAGTGTCAGACAGACCATGGTTGAGACGCACAGCACCTCCTACTGAACCTCCTGTGTAAACTTGGCAAAACTTGAAGAGACCATCAAACACGGGGCAATCTTCCGCTACGTTGAATCGTTTCAGTTGTCGAATATGTTCATGCTGATTTTCTGGGGTCACTAGTCGAAGGAATTCCACATACTCGTCACTGTGGAAAAGTGTCATATCCTCTGCACTCGCTAGAGCAGGCTGAAAAACCTATTGGTAATGGGTCATATCATAGTGTACGAATGTCGTGCCGACTAGCCACACCTCCATTTTGCTGTGCAGGTCATAATGTAACAATAGGTTGTGAGTCATTCGCATTCGATGCGGTTTCATAGGATGGCCCTGGACAAAGTTGTGAGATGTGTAGGAAGAGCTTGTAGTTGCGAAGCTTTCGAGTACTGAAAAACGGCAGAACGGGTACAACTCGAAAAATAATGACTCACCTGGCCATAGTAATAGTTGCCAACGTCTGCATCGTAAAAATATGCAATTTTCTTCTTCGACATGCTCTTTCTCCCAACCCAAAGTGCGTCGTTGTGTTCACCACGGATTTACAGGGAGTGTTGATCGCAACGTCCTGTGATGCCTGTGATGGAACAGGTGCGTGTCGAACACGTGACGACTCTCACGTATAGGTTGTATCTGCCTAGTTCTACTTCACCGTGTGTCCTGACCGGTCCAGTACTGTAGAGCTCGCGTGGAAGTCCAGCGTTGTATGTCTATCGTATCACTGCGCTTTCATTTATTTTGAGATACAAGTTGTCTGCCATATTCATGGGAATAATATACTTATATAGTACACCGTCGTACAAACTTACGTATATTGTTCTGTACGAGTACCACATAGATACGGCATGTTGTAAGATAAAAAAGTCAAATGGGCGTGGTATGTCGTGTGCCGTTTAAACCGTACCGTTTGAGCTGTTTGAGGTGCCACAGCGGCTGTCGCCAGCGACATAGTCAGCTTGCCCGCGTCTTTTAAACAAACGCGGTATGACATATTTGCGCTAACTCTGCGACGTCGCACATGTTACGGTTGACGGAAATACTTGCTTGGTTATCGTTTCGTACGGGGACCTCTTGCATACTTTAGTACCTCCCCCAAGGAACGGCGGATCACTATTTCCACGCATTCCACGCAAGCTGACGGTCTTTGTAGACCTTCCCGAAGTACGTGGGCTGTCACCTAGACATGTCCGAATTTCTAGGGCACCAAGTATTGAAAGAAGTCAAAATGCTCTGTCAGCACACAAACTCAAACTCAAACATTAACCAAGTTTCTAGACTGTATGGTACACAAGTTGAACGCATTTTGTGCGATTTTTGCTGTGTTGGCGACAACGAAACGTGGACCTTGGAGACTTGTCGAACCCTTTATGCTTTGCTCGATAGTATTTTGCTGCAAATGAGTCAAGACAAAGGACACGTGCACTTTGCCGCTACTGTGGCTACCGTATCAGCCATCTTCAACTTGCTGTACCGCAAGGGTCGAGTCCTGTCGAGGAAACTTGAAGTCGAGTCTAGACACCTTCAGGTAGTGAAGAAATTGCTGTCCCTGAAGCACTTTGCGATCGCACATACTCATTTGTTTTCCATCTTAGCTCACATGAAACTACTGCCCAGAAAATATCGTCCTTCTCAAATATCATTGGGAAGTGAAATAAACAGCGAGATATCAGCAAGATATATTTCACTTGCAGTTGGTTGCTGGCTCAGCATGTTCATCACTGTTTCTGAGTTGGATATGAGCAGTGATGAGTATTTGCAGTCGAAATTACTAATTATTGATTCTCTTGATGATATCCACTACTGGATAGAGAACAGTAACCAAGCAGAGAAGTACAACGCAACAGTTTTCCGCTACGCACTGCACCTTCTGAAACAGGTGACAGATATACAAGCTGAGGATATGAGTGCACGTGCGTCACCGCACGACTTGCATGCAGACAGTCTATGCGTTTTTGTCGTGAAATCGTACATCAAATCCAACCGCGCCGACCAATTACCTAGCTTAGTTCACACTATTGCGCAGCTCACTACTTTTGAAACTTTCAAAACCATGTGGTATTCAGTTCGTGAAAAAGTGTCGTCTTTTGGAATGTCACAGTGGATTGATGCGATCGACAAGCTAGCATGCTTTGGTTGCGAGAGAAAACATAACTTCACCATGGTTCGTATTATTTCACTAATGATAGATACGCTTGAGCCGACGAAAGATGAATTTGCTCTTCTCCAAATGATATTTATACGCTTGGTATTGCATGGTATGAACAGTACAAACAGTGCGGGTGGTGCAAGCAGTGCAAGTGGTGCAACAGACGTGTATGATGTGCGAACACCACTTCTCAATCAGTGTCTTGAACGGATTTCAACACGTACTTTTATCGAAGTGAAAGAACCGTTGGAAAAAACTCAGTACTGGCGTTGTGTTAGGATGCTAGCTTCTGAGATTTTTGATTATGCTCGAAGTTTTGCAGTCACGGAAAAGGACGTAAGATCGCAAGGGATCAACTACACCCTTTGTAGAATTGTATGTTGGTTGATGGAGCTCACGCAAACACTATTAACGCATTCTCTATTTGAAGACAAAGAATCAACGAAAATTGTGCATGCAGCAATATCAAAACTTGTACGTGGATACATCTTGTTGCTACCGCATCAAGTCAGTTCATCACTACTTCAGGATACCACAAAAAATGGATTTTCTTGTCTGATAAAAACATATTATGAGTTGTACGATCGTGAAGAATTCTTAAGACTTGAACACTCTTTGGGAAAGTTGGCAAATGAATTTGCACGTGAAGGTAATCGACTACTAACGACGACCGCACTCCATGCGACCGTGGTCTTCTCTTCGTCTCTTGCTGTCTTTTGTGACGACGATATACATATCGATAGGCTATCGGTTCGCCTTATGGCTTTCAGTGACTTCAATCTTCAGCATGGTCAAGAGACAGCCGTTTTCCTACATTTGGTAGAAGGATTAGTAAGTTACAGGTCTTTTCGTCGCATTCGAGGTGTATACAATACTGAAATAGTGAGATGTTTATGCACTGTATCATTATCTGGCAGACAAGATCTTTGTCTAACAAGACTATTGATGGATGGCAAATTCGACACAGAGTTGGGCGTTGACTGGTCTGAACTATACGCTGAGCATTACAGCGTCTGGTCTGAAGTGAATAGTTTTGCGAACGCACGACATGAATATGAAACCATCTCTTCTTGTTTATCTACATTTTTAGCAGATATCAACCTATTACCTGACACCGGAAATACCTCAAACGATCGAGTTCTTGTTGAACTTTTCAGTAGTCTGTCTTCTAATTTGAGGCAGCAATTTCAAGTCAGTGTCTGCAGGCGCGGAACTTGGTCGCGCTCAACACTGGAGATGCTGCAACGCGCATGCAATACCTTGATAGGTCGCGTTTCTACAAAAGATGAACACATGAACTTGTTCTTGAGAGTGAGACAAGCTGAAATTGCTAGTCATGTGTTGCTATCATTTGCGAACGGTGACGATATTAACTCGCTTCCAGTGCTGAAGTTAAATCATGAACTCGAGATATTTTCGGAGATGTTCAAAGAAAATGTGGCCAAGTTTGATGAAATTTCATCGCGACACGTAGTGTGTCCATCCCTTCTAAATGAAATAAAATGTGGTTTCACTGATACTTTGTTTTTCCTTGAGACAGCTCACATGAAGTTTTGTTTACTTGATCAGGTCGTGGTCGCAGCGTCCCTTGCTGATACGGTGTATTCATTAGTTGGTATCAAGTTGCATACTAATTCGCTTTGTTGTGCGACACTACTGACAAAAAATATGTTAACTCAATCAACAGATGTTGTAGATCATGATTCCTCACATAGCTCCTGGCGACGTTCTGAAAGTGTTCTGAGTCGATCCTTTAGAGAGCAGCTTGACTATGCTCGTCTCTGTTACAGGAGAGGTAAGTTGTTTGAGGGCTTCACAGTTATGGAGACGTTGATACTTCAACTCAAGCTTGCGTTGAAAAGTAGACATATATATTTTGCACAACATGAATCTGCTCTATCAGAGACCGTTGATTCGAATTACTTTCTGCAGTACGAGGATGAAAAAACAATTTACGAAACTAATATTTGGTGTTTGATGGCCATGTACATTCAAGGATTATACTTCAGGGCGTTGATGTCTTCATCACTGGGCCTTACCAAGCTATCTCGTAGTACCATAGATGAGGCTATTCTTCTATGCAAACGCTTGAGATTGTCAAATCTTTTGGTCGTTATGCGTTTGCAGTATAACTGTCACATTGCGGACTTAACAATGGATGCATTTAAAGCTACTCATGTGGTGTTGGGCGATAAAACTCTAAAACATGACCAAGGTGTCCATGCTCACCTGCTGGAAGAGGCAACACGAATTTCTGTCTACACTGTACAACTCGCAATTTACTATGGTGAAGATTCTGCGTATTCAGATGAACTGTATGAAAAGTCGCTCACTGCTACACTGAGCCTAATGAATAGGCTGCGGGGTTGCAAAGAAGTGAACAATACAGCGTGGTTTGACTGGTGTTACGGTGTTTTAAGCAGGTTGACTTTGCGCCACTCACTTTTCGTCCCTGTCAGTCAAGCAAATGATCTCATCGCGCAAGGTGATCGGTGGCGGAAAAAAATTACCAATCAATCAGTACTCGATGACATTCTTGTACTAAGAGTACGCAGTGTTGTGAACATCCGCCGCTTGTATTCACAACAGGCTTCAACTTCTTCACAAGAGTTCACTGCGACTTGTGATGAGGTACATAGACTGCTCAGAACAGGACTTGATGTCGGTGTACAGTCACCGATGTATGATAGAACTATTGCTTTGTTATTTGCTTCACTTGCTTTGCTGAGTGGCCCTGAAAAAATAAGTTTAACAGTTTCTGCGATACATGTGGCGTCTGGTGCCAACTACAAACGAAAAGAGATGGTCGCGCTTCTTTGCAAGTCGAGAAGATCTGATGGAGAGGACAAGATCGCTAGCCGCATGACATTGTTTGATTCTGTTATTACTGATTTACAGTCAGGGTTCCCTTCTGAATCCGAGATTTGGCCAGCACCGACAAGGTACCCGATGGTCACCCTATGTCCATCTCCTCTTACTGCCCACTTAAGTTTGAAAGATGAGACTGTGAGAGAGATCATTCTCATACGTTCTTCCACTCTCGTCGATGAACCGGCCATTATGATAAAATTACCGTGGGCACTTTCGAATTATCGTAGTAAATCCTGTCCAGTAGAAGTTCTACGGGGTATTTTGGGAACACATCCAGGCAAAATTTTGCATTCAGGTAACACATCGCGCGAGGAGAAAATTGCTTGGTGGGAGCATCGTATCGCGCAGGATGCTCAACTTGAAGAGTTAGTTCGTTCTTTACAACGTGAGGTGCTGGGCTGCTGGTGGTTTCTTCTTATGGGTGACCCACCAGATGAAGCTTCACATGTCTACTCCTGCGCCTCTGGCGAGCTGCTGGAGCAACTATGTGAGATATCTGAAGCATACAACATTGCTGTACCAAGTTTTGCGCGACATATGTTTAGACTACTTCTACAGAACGCTATGAAACTATCGTTAGAACAAATTGAATCCGTAATTGATGGTATGTGTGTCAGTGATAAGTTTCCCTCCGAAAGGAGCAAGAAAAATCGGACTGATGACATTGTCTATCAGCGCGCGATACATCAACTTGCAGTACATTGTCACGAGCTGTCACAAAATATTGCGGATGCCTGTTTCAATGACGCGAGCAAGGGTCCAGCCTTGTTGCTTTTTGACGGAGATCTACACGAGATACCGTGGGAGTCGTTGCCGATCCTCGCTCAACAACAATTTTATCGTATTCCATCCAGAAGCTTTGCGCTGAAAGATTCGGCTCAGGGACTCGATGTCAAATCGTGTATTGATGTTTCACATGCTCTTGCAATCCTAAACCCATCAGGAGATTTATTAAGAACTGAGGAAACGCTTCTTCCACTACTACAGAGGAACAAGACTTGCGCCATTGTTCGTGGGACTCCACCACATGATATGTGCACAGCGATGACCTTGTATGATGTACTTCTATTCTTCGGTCATGGCAATGCTCAAGAGTATCTTCCACCGTCTAGTGTATGGATAGGATGGAGGGCTGTAATGATTCTTATGGGATGCTCAAGTGGCGCCTTAGTCTCACAGGAAGACATGGGACTGGATGGGATAGTATTTTCTTATCTCTTGGCAGGAGCACCTTCTCTCGTCGCGAATTTGTGGGATGTTACGGACAAAGATATTGATCGATTTTCATTAGCGCTCGTCGGTGCGTGGTTTAAACATGCTGATCTACAAGTTCATTCAACACTTTCCTCATCAGTTTCACTGGCCCGAACCGAGTGTCAACTACAGTTTTTAACGGGTGCCGCCCCAGTAGTTTACGGTTTACCTGTTTTGCTGAGGAGTTCCAACCGGCATTGTGATTGTCGATTAAACCAAAAAGTCTGTAATTAACAAGTCGCCGATCTGAGTGATTCGTATTAAATAAAATCTAGTAGCTGGGAGTCATACGTCAACACTTCCCATCGTCTCGTCGTCGCTATCAGAATCGGTCGCTTCTTCAGTGATTTTTTCAATTTTTTCGGCCAAAAGTCGCTCATCTCGTTCACTGACTGCGCGTGGTGGTTCTTTGACGTTCACATTACCGTTTACGAGCGTTATAGAATCCTGTGAATAGTAAGAACATGAAAAGAAACCGAAGAAAAGAAAATGCACTTACAGAAGCCGCAGATATCGCCTGACTCACAGCAAGGATCCCTAAGTCCTTGTCCGCAGTCTGTGTCGTGAACACATAGAGCGGAGACGCAACCAATGAGACTTTGACGTCACACTTCGTTCCCGAAACTGTTTCAGCCGCTTTCAAAGCTGTCTTGATATGTTCTATGCCGTCATATTCAAAACATGTTATTTCAACTTCTGCTCGAATCTTCAATGGTTGCGGAGTCATACGGCGGCGAATGTCTTTTAAAAGTGCCATTTTGATATGATCTCCAATCACCTCTTCGTGTTCACTATTTGACTGTACGTTTTGGAAAACAGTCTCCGGTTGGGTTACCATGAGTCTGAAAGCTTCAAAGGCGTGTCCATATATTCGGTAAAGTGGCCAACCAAGGCGCTATCACAACGTTAAATCTCGGTCAATATCAGATAAAAAGTAACTACCTCATATAACTCAGTCAAATCACAAGACACTGTGGTTTCCGCAACATGTCTCAGTATGGAGTGTACCATTTTACTTTTGTTGTACTTCTCTTCACACACTTGTATATCTTCTGGGCTAACTCGCCTACAAACTGTTATTATTCTGTAACTCGCTGAACGCAGATACAAACCTCTTCGATAAATCGATGTATCCTTTCTCTTTGTCCACTCTGAGGACCATCACAGGCTCTATTCGCCCGACCTGCGGTGAAAACTATATTGAGCGCTTCAACAAAACACAACTTCGCTGTGACTTACCTTGACGAGTTTGGACACAGAACGAATGCGTCTCCTAGTGAGTTCAGATAGTAATATCATACCCTCAATGTTATCGTATTCCAACAGCTGGACGTAAGCTCCCATTTCCGCTATGCTTTTAACCTTTGCGTTTATGTCAAACTTGAAAGTGACAAGGTCACTTCACTCCCTTACCTGGACCATCACCACTTCATCGATCTCCGGAAAACGTTGCTCGTACATGCGACATTCTGCGACCTATGTGAAATGGTCAGCTGCGTAGAATTGTACAACTCCAAGATGAGTCTACCATATTTCGACGTAGAGTGCAGCTGCAACGCTACGCCGCAGCTGGGTTGTCAGGGTTGCCGGGGGTCGTTTCTTGCCCTGTTAATAAAAGTAACTAAAAAGCAACTAAAAAGACAGTATTCCAACACGAATTACCATTATCAAACAGAGCAATATGTTTGAGAAGAAAAAAAGAAAGATGGCTACCCTAGGTGAGTAGGGCGCAGCACAAGAGGCATCGCCGCGCACAGAGCGTTCCGTCGCAGCACCATCGCGAATCCGACTCAGCGTAGCAAAGTTGCGATATCTCGCCAACATGCTGTGTAGCTTTCTACCCTTCGCAACTGGCGCATCGCCATCGAGACGTGTACGAGTGGAGAGGTCTGGTAAGTGTCTTTTGAGGAGTTAGTGGTGTTTCAACCTGCTAAATCGATGCATCACTGTGTAAAACTCTGCACATATCGTGACTAGATTCTGCATGTACTGAATTTTGAAAATCGCAGGACTCCACCGAGGGAGCTTCACGTCTCCTTGGAGGAGTGAATCTCGGAATGTGCTGACAGCATCACACTCGCCTGCTAGTGCTACTCCAGGAACTTCTTACAACGAGCACAAGCCGAAGACACCTCCTCCCGACCTACCATCTCTTTTACTCGACAGTCGTATAGTGTACATCGGCATGCCGGTAAGTTAGTATGAAACTGCCTAACTTTGTCTGAACACCGTGTAGCTTGTACCAGCAGTGACAGAGCTAATCGTCTCAGAGCTTCTGTATTTACAATACACGGACTCATCAAAACCATGCTACATCTATATTAACTCATCGGGCTGCACAAGAGCAGACGGTGAAGTGGTGGGTTTCGATACTGAGGCAACTGCGATTTATGACACAATGAAATATATCGGGAATGAGGTAGGTGCTATCCACACTGCATCGTCAGTATTGTTCAAACTATCAAATAGATCTACACCGTTGGAACTGGGGTTGCAATAGGTCAGGCGTGTATGATACTTTCCGCGGGAGATCGTGGTAAGCGCTTTATGACTCCCCACGCGACTGCGATGCTTCACCAGCCAAAAATTCCAAGTACGGGCGAGCGACAAGCGACAGAGCTCCAAATAAAGTGGAAAGAAGTCAAGGCGCAGAAGCAAGCAATGATAAATATACTAACAACAACGACTGGTAACCCTGCCGAAAAGATTGAAAAGGTGCGCTCAAGTTGGTGTGGTGATTTTGAGTAGAGCTGACCACGCACTTAGGACATACAAAGACCGCTATACATGACGGCAAAGGATGCCATTGCTTATGGAATTGCAGACAAAGTCATCGACAAGCCAAGTGAAACTATCGATAGTGTTCTCAGCACGAATGAATGGGACTCTGCAGCTGGACTTGTGCAGAGGTCCATAGCTTAAATAAAGAAAAAAAGTTGTCTCAGCCGTGTGTTGGGCAGAGTGTGGACCAAAGTTTACTTTCACGCAAGTGTCTTTCACACTGAGAACACTTAACGTTGTAATTAACATCAATGCATTCTTTCCCTGCGCGGAGGGCAGCAGCGTAGTCGTGTTCCATTTCGCTAGGAACATCAGTTTGCAATAGTTCAGCTCACTTCACTGAAAACGATAAAAACGCCCCGTACCACACAGCATTTACTTTCGTGCCGATGACCTAACCAGCGCGAAGAGATCAGTGATTCTTCAACAAATATGAAGGAGTGGTGCCCACATTGCAAGACATCCGTTCGTTCGGCTGATCGTCACGAGAGTAAATGCCCCGTGCTTCTCCGCCGACACGAGCTGGAGTCCAAGCCGTATTTTTGTCGCGACGTCAATTCGTATGCCGCTGGGGTTTCAAAACAACAAATGGATGCGCATGTAAAAGTTATTGATGCTCAGAATGTTTTACAAACCATGGGGGGAGTCTCTCACGATTCACGGTTGCTAAGTTTAGAACAGTTGGCGACCTGTATGAGTTTTCAGGCTCTGGTAACAGACAACGTGAAGCTGTCAGAATACCGAAGACACTCAAGGTCAGAGAAGTTACCAAACAAGTCTCGTCATGAGTTCCAGTATGCATCGATAGTCACCGCAATGGAATGTTTCGGACTTCTTGGTGAAGGTGAGAGTACTGGCAGTGGTAGTAGCTTTGTCTACGTCGAATTTGGCGCTGGTCGTGGCTATCTTTCTCATTTTATCGCGGAAATGTGTCCTAGTGCTGATTTAGTTCTCATAGATCATACAGCCTATCGATTTAAGGCTGAACGATCATTGAAAGGGCGTTTGAACTGCTCTGTGAACCGACTCACGATAGATATCAAAGACATCGTGCTGTACCAAGTACCAGAGTTACAGAATAGAAATGTTATAGGGTTTGGGAAACACTTGTGCGGGTCAGCGACCGACATGGCGCTGCGCGCATGTTTTGAACCCTGCATTCGAAGTAGTTTGAAAGTGTGCGGGTTCGCAGTTGCAACGTGCTGTCATCACCGCTGCACGTGGGAGACATACGTTAACCAAACATTTTTATCCGACTTAGGCTTCGGTCGAACTGAATTCCCCCATCTTACTAGGATTTCTAGCTGGGCAACACTCGACAAAAACGCGCGCGCGAGTGAAGAAGTCCGTGCGCGCGGTAGCAAGCAAGAAAAGATAGCCCTGGGTCGATTGGCAAAACGTATTTTAGACTCAGGAAGGCTCCAGTGGTGTGCAAGCAAGGGGTTTAAAGCAAAGATGGTTACATATATTGGTGAGCATATATCACCTGAAAATGTTCTCTTACTAGTGAAAGGTCAATGAACCCTAATGTGTAGTTCAAACATGTGCTTCGGTACTTCTGACTCACTTGTCGCTGCTGAATTCGGCATCAATGACGTCATCGGATGAGCTTGTGGTGTTTGACGGGTTTTGCGTAGATTCGCTTCCTTGATACATCGCCTGGCCAAAGGCCATCACTTCTTGCTGCAGGGATTCTTGAGCTGCTTTCATTTTTTCGACGTCATCAGCAGCAAGGGCAGCTTTGAGTTCTTCGACTTTTTCCTTTACCTTGTCTGCGACATCGGCTGGAACCTTGTCACCAAGTTCCTTGAGTTGCTTCTCCGTTTGATAAACCATAGAGTCCGCACTATTCTTGACCTCAACTGCCTCGCGTCGTTTAGTATCTTCTGCTGCGAAAGACTCAGCCTCAGCAACCATTCTGTCAACCTCGTCTGAAGAAAGAGTGGATGCTCCTGTGATTTTGATATCTTGCTTCGTACCAGTGCCCTTGTCGCATGCTTCAACTGAAAGGATGCCATTTGCATCGATGTCGAACTTGACCTCAATCTGAGGAACGCCGCGAGGTGCTGATGGGATACCATCGAGACGGAACGTACCAAGGCTCTTGTTATCTTTCACGAACTCTCTCTCACCTTGTAGCACATTGATTTCTACGCTTGTCTGGCCATCTGCTGCGGTCGAAAAAACCTCAGACTTTGAGGTTGGTAGGGTAGTGTTGCGTGGAATGAGCTTCGTCATGACACCACCCAGTGTTTCGAGACCAAGTGAGAGCGGCGTAACATCGAGGAGAACAATGTCGGACACTTCACCTGCAAGCACACCAGCTTGAACAGCAGCGCCTAGTGCGACAACCTCGTCCGGATTGACGCTCATATTCGGCTCTTTATTTGTGAGACTTCTCACTAACTCGCGTACTGCAGGTATCCTGGTGGAACCTCCAACTAAAATTACCTCATCAACTTCGGCGAGGCTGAGCTTTGCATCTTTTAGTGACTGTTCTACCGGCAAACGGCAGCGAGATATCAGATCCTCGCAAAGCTGCTCAAATTTGGCGCGACTCAGTGTTGTGTCGATATGCTTTGGTCCGTCAGAGGTGGCCGTGATGAAAGGAAGAGAAATGTTCGCTGACGTCGTGGAAGAAAGATCCATTTTTGCTTTTTCAGCTGCCTCGGTCAAGCGTTGAAGCGCTTGTTTGTCTGCAAGTAGATCAATTCCTTCCGACGACTTGAAATCGTCGGCAAGCCAGTCCACGATTCGTTTGTCGAAATCATCACCTCCGAGATGAGTGTCACCTGACGTCGAAAGTACTTCAAAAACTCCATCACCTACTTCCAGAATCGAAACGTCGAAGGTGCCACCACCAAGGTCGAAAATCAGAATGGTTTCGTTTGATTTTCGATCGAATCCGTAAGCCAGAGATGCCGCGGTAGGCTCGTTGATAATTCTCAAAACCTCAACTCCAGCAATTTGACCAGCATCCTTCGTTGCTTGACGTTGGCTATCATTGAAGTAAGCTGGGACGGTGATCACTGCCTTCGTCACACTGTCACCAAGAAAGGTCGTTGCATCATCACATAGCTTGCGCAAGACTTGTGCTGATATCTCTTCTGCGGCAAACTGTTTACCAAGCGCGGGACAATCGATCTTCACGGATCCCGCCGTATTTATAACAGAGTAAGAAATTTCCTTGGCCTCATTATCCACTTCGGCGAACTTCCTCCCAATGAAGCGTTTGACAGAAGAGAACGTGTTGGATGGATTCACGACACCTTGGCGCTTTGCAATTTGTCCAACAAGGCGCTCGCCATTTTTAGTGTAGGCAACAACTGAAGGAGTTGTCCGCCCACCTTCGGAATTAGTCACGATTGTGGGATTACCACCCTCCATAGCTGCCACCTGCCGTCGGAAAGAGAAGAGATCCGTGTATCAGTCAGGAAGTCGCGTTCAACGAAGAATTGGATCCTCTAGTTCGTAAAAAACGAAGACGAATAATTGCACTTACCGCTGAGTTTGTGGTGCCTAGATCAATTCCGACGACCTTTTCAGCGCGCACACACAAACGTGCCGCTCGCTGCTTCGCGAAGGGCTGCTTGGCAACAAGACGTTGTCCACCAACGAAGGCCCTCGCGTGCAGCGATGGCGCACGGTTGCTACGTTTTTCATACGCGCGTGGAATATTTTTCGAAGCAAGTGTTGACATCATCGCGTTCCGTCGACGCGGGGTACGAACTGCAGGGCGGCGCTCGGCATCTTCTCGAAACTTCTCTTTTGCAACCCTTGGCGGCGGCACCGCTTTTATGTCGATGGTAAACGCGTCGCTATGTTCATATTCTTTGACAAATGTATTTTATGAAACATTTTATATTTTGCGCCGATTTGTGAGACATCTGCTCTGGCAATTCGCATAGTATCCTATTGACGAATCGACCGTTTCCTGTAAGTACGAGAGTAAATATTTAACTCTTCACACCGACTCCATCCACATATTAAACTCTGATGAAAAGCATGTTCTTCCAATACATCATATATATCATACCGCCTTGAGCCGAAGAGTTGGCACGTGCTTAGGTTTGCTCGAAGCGCAGGACAGCGCCACAGGGTGGGCACAGCGACTCGACGACCCCTCCCGCGCTTCCAATGTTGAATCAAAATTGTGTGTTGGCGTGCTCGAGTGCCCTTTCACCATTTTGTGAAGGGACACGTGGAGTTGCACAAACGAGGGTGCTCACCGCGAAGCGCCGAAGTCGCGGTAATGTGCTTCGCCAGAAACCTACTCGAAACAGTGCGAATGAAGAAAACAGAGACAGAAAATCAACAAATTCCTCGATATCATTTAAACTAGTTCGCCGCTGTGCGCTAGCTTACGCTGGGGTAGGTGCCGTCGCATTCGTCACAAGATCTCTGAGCCCGGAGCTTGGTTTCGGTGATGGCGGAGGTGGCGGCGGCGGCTTCGATGCAGGTGGAAACTTTTGGGGAGGAGATGGGCATCAGCACTTTTTCTGGCGCACTTTACCGGCGTACGCGCGCGATGATGACGCTCGAAGTCACGAAGCCAACCGAGAAGGCATGAAAGACCCCGAGGGTGGTAGAAGTACCTTGAAGAGGGACGATCGTGACAGCTCCAAGCACGACTTCGACGCCGCCGCCGACGCCGCCACCGACGACGACGACGACGACGACGACGACGACGACGACGACGAGTATTACGATGACATCGATCATGAAGGCGACATGTACGAGGAACGCGATGCTGAAGACGATGATGCTGTGGGGCAACTAGGAAAACCTGGCAAAGTGAAGAAATCAAAGAGTAAAGATAGCTTTACTTGTGAGTCGGTCCTAGCCACTAACCTCCCAACTGGACCCGGAATTCCTACAAAGGTAAGAAAATAACATGTGCTTTATTTCTATTTTCTGACGACTTTTTTGCCACCAGTCGGAATTATTCCAAGGACTGAACGCCCGTCGGGGCGCTGAACTGTCTAAGAAAGATTTATCAGACGACCTGGACCAACTTCTGAATACAGGTCTATTTGCGAATGTTGATGCAAATGTTACGCCGAAGAAGGACGGATATGCGGTTGAGTTCGTATTCCGAGAAAAAATATGGCCGAGAGTGCAAACGTTTCGTGTAGCAGGTGCAACTGCACTGCCAAAGCACGTCGAGTTGCAAGTTCTCGAGGCAGCACAAAAAAGTCAAAATTGTACCGTTCGAGTACTTGCAACAGCCAAGAATATCGTTGAAAGTTATTACACAAGTAAAGGTCTGACATTTGGCACAATTTCGCACTTTGATGGCATGGAGAACGGTGAGGTGATAGCACACATAGTGGAAGGTGAAATTTCAAGAGTGCAAACCGTCTATCTAGATGAAAATATGCAAGTTACTACTGGCAACCGCGGTTTCACACATCCTCGCGTGATACAACGAGAACACAGCTTCAAAGTCGGAAAGCTTTACAATGTGGAAGACGCTAAGACGGCATTGCGTGATATTTTTCTGCTTCAGCTTTTTGACAATGTGCAAGTTGTTCCGAGGCCTGACGAGAAGGATCCTTCAAAGGTCCAAGTCGATATCATGTTAAGGGAGAGACCAGTTAGAACAGCTGAATCAGAGTTAGAGTGGAGTATCGCTCCAGGTGAGCAGGGGCGTCCCGACCTAGTGTCAGCACGTCCAGGGGGGTCTGTGTTCGTAGAGCAGAGAAATCTTGATGGCTGGGGCCGGCAATTATTTGGGTCAGTGTCCACAGCAAACTTCTTCCAACCGCAGGATGACCTTGGATTCAAGCTAGAATACATTCATCCCTATTGTTTTGGAGACGGCGATGAACTTAAATCATCGTTCAAGACGGCTGTTTTCAACACGCGCAAGCTTTCTCCAACATTCACCGGTGGCCCACTCATGGATGAAGTACCTGGAGTTTGGATTGACCGAGCTGGTCTCAAGGCGACGCTCAGCCAGCACTTCACGCGGCAATCTCATTCAAGCACAAGCTTAGTATTAGAGGAGATTACATCACGGGATGACTCTGGTGCGATATGTGCTCATGGTGCCAAGCAGTTGTCGAATGGTTCTCTTGCTGCAGATGGACCACGAACTACTCATTCTGAGTCTGGAACAGATAGAGTCCTCCTTCTGCAGAACAATAACACTCGCGATACGACGAAATTTGTAAACGGCACCCAAGTTGGAGCTCGAGATATTTTTCAATTCGATCAGTCGGTCGGTTTGAGCACTGGGTTGTCTATTTTCAATCGGTTGACAGCCGAGGTGACAAGATTTGTTCAGCTTCTCTCTGAAAATAAACAAACAATGCTCCCGCCACCAATTTTAGTCATGCACTCTAAAATTGGTCACATAATTGGTAACTGTAGCGCATATGATGCGTACACACTTGGTGGTCCACATTCCTGTCGGGGCTACAATGTTGGAGAGCTAGGTGTATCACGCTCTGTTCTCGAGTCTGCAATCGAACTCCGTGTGCCAGTACCGTATCTAAACACTCACGGATTTCTGTTTTGGGAAAATTGCTCAGACTTGAATTCAAGTGCGAAAGTAATGGGTAATCCAACCGAGTACTACCGGCGAGCTGGGAGAGGTACGAGCTTCGGTTGTGGTCTGAAACTGGGACCAGTTCGCGCCGAGTGGTGCGCTGATGGTAATCAAGGCAGTGGTTCCACCTATATCCGGTTTGGTGAACGATTTTAATTGCTGATATAATGATCTTGAGCTCGTAGAAGATGTAATTATCAATAATTACTGATATCAAAACGTTTGCAACACGCTCTATTTGTGTAAAGTATTAACTGCAACAGAGGTTAGGGGGAACTGCATGGCGTCAGACTCCGCCAGGGCGTGCGTCTGTTGTGGCAGGGAGTCCAACGTTGGCACGAGAGATAAAAAACTGAATGACATTCGTGAAAAATCAGACGTTGAGGCCATTCCGTTTAGCGACAAACGAAGAACGGACGGGTCGAGCGCTTTTTCGAGACCTTCGGCTCACGAAAGTTCTACGAACTCGTTCGTCAACCGTGTGTCAACTTACGAGTGCCCCATTCGAACCATCAGTCATCAAACGTATCGCACAGCAGTTGCGCAACCGTGAGATTAGTGCCGTCGATTTATCCGTCACCTACTTGCAACAAATTGAGCGAACGAACAAAGAACTCAACAGCTTTGTATCTTTAAATGAAGAAGCCGTTCTTGAGCGAGCACAACGGATCGACGAAGAGCTTGATCAAGGCATCGACAGGGGTATACTTGCTGGTATACCGATAGCTGTAAAAGATAATATTTGCACAGAGGACTTCACAACCACGGCCGGGTCTAGGACTCTACTAGGTTATCAATCACCATATGATGCAACAATAGTCTGTTCGTTGCGACGTGCTGGCGCTATAATAATTGGGAAGACGAATATGGATGAGTTTGGTATGGGTAGCACATCTGAAAGTTCTTATTATGATGTCACGCGTAACCCATGGGACCAGTCACGAGTTCCCGGTGGTTCTTCTGGTGGCTCGGCTGTGGCGGTCGCCTCACAGCAATGTGTTGCCTCAATCGGTTCAGATACAGGCGGATCGGTTAGGCAGCCAGCTTCTCATTGTGGTGTAGTAGGATTAAAACCAACTTATGGTCATCTTTCAAGACATGGTCTGCTATCATATGCTTCATCCTTTGACTGCATTGGGACCTTAACTTCAAGCGTTGCTGACTGCAAAATTTTACTACAATCACTTACACAGGCTGGGGAAAAAAATGACATGACACATCTGGGTCTGCCACTGTGTTGTGAAAATGAGTCACAATATGATTCCGTCAATAGAACTCTTCATGGATTTCGCATTGGGGTCATAAGTCAGTCTATTGAGTGTGGAGTGGATGATGACGTGCTTCATAGTTTTGCAGAATCAGTTGAGCTCATGCGTGCTCTCGGTGCTGAAGTTGAAATTATTTCTTGTGACACGTTTGCAACAGGTCTGCCTGCATATTATGTTTTGGCTGTGTCTGAGGCTAGTAGCAACTTGGCGCGCTATGATGGTGTTCAGGAAGGAACTTCTGCCGAAACCACGAGCTCAACGCCAACGTTCCGCGCTCAGTTCATGGGCAGCGAAGTAAAAAGAAGAATATTGATGGGTACATATACGCTATCAGCAGGATATGCCGATGCGTACTACGAACGTGCATGCGAGGTTCGTGAGCTAGTGTCTGCAGAGTTGAACTCAAAATTGTTGCTTTACGACGCTTTGCTCACTCCTGTGTCAACATCTATAGCTCCCAAGTTGAATACATCGCTCGATAATCCGCTAAAAATGTACACCGGAGATGCAATGACTGTAAACGTAAACCTCAGTGGTCTACCTGCACTGGTTGTGCGAGGTAAAAATGTTAGCAGTGGTGGTGTGAGTTTACCAGTAGGATTACAACTCATTGGGAGAGCATTTGACGAAATCAAGTTGCTAACCATAGGAACCATTTACGAACGCGCGTCATATGAAAAATTTGAATTGCAGCAGTTCGCAGCGAAAATGTAACTTTTTGTGTGACAAGTTCCTATGGCACACTCGGCGGCTCTAGTTTAGTTGAATGGAAAGTTGTGTCATAAACCTTTATCTCAAGTTACAAATAACTCCTCTAGAGTTTTCCTGATATCATCCTCTGTAAAGTCTTCTCGAAGACAGAGGATATCTTTCACATCACTTGATGGCAAGTCTAACGTTAATCCAGTAGACTCCTCCAAGTAGTCGGACAGTTCTGTCAACTTTTCCAAGCTCAAAAGACGGCACGCGCTAACGAGGCGTGAGAACTCTGCTCGAGCGAACGGCTGACTTAGGATTGATAAACCCGAAACAAATGTTCGAATCTGTCGTTCAAAAACAAGCGCTCCAAGTTGGTTGAATCGTAAGTAGTTGAACATTATCATCTCTAAAAGCAGCGCTAAACGCTTGACAAGCAACTGAAGCAATTTAGGCATGAAAATATCTGAAGAGCCAGTATGTCTATCTTTTATACTTTTATGGAACAATTGGCACATGTATAACGCTGGCTCTACCCAACTTTCAGTGGTATCTGTTTGCTCAAACTGCTCACTGGATAAACAGTATTGAGCCAAAGAAACTCCGTTCAAAACATGTTTCATCACACCAAGCCAATCTTGAACCACCATTCCCAATATCTCTGTGGATATCTTAACAAACGAGGTAGTTATCGTTTCTAGATCGTGCAAGCTTTGTTGTAGCATTACTTCACCATCGACGTTCATAACAAGGTCGTCGTGCGTTTGAGACTGCACTTCCGCGAGAAGTGAAGTACAGAATGAGGCCATCGTTTCAACCAGCTGTACGGTTGTGATGCGCGGAGATATATTTATTTCATCAATCAAGCTGTCCACGGCATGGACGTTGATCAGAATTTTCTCTCCCAACTCTTGTAGTCTCACCGCAGACGTAACACCCGAGCCGAGCTTGGTGTTTCGTTCGACGTTGTTTACTATATCACACAAAATCATTGAAGCTTCTTTCAAAACGGTACCGATTGCATATCGTGACATCAACGTATATGATCTTTGCACACTACGACGTAAAACAAAGCAAACATCGTGAAAGTCACGCATCTTGAGTTCAGGAAGTTTCGAACTAGAATTTACTGCATGCGCGCAGTAGGCGCGCATGAGTCGAGTTTCTACTTCTGCATATGCAACAAGCAATCTCTTATATCCGTCTCTGTAGATGATGTGGGCAGCGTCAGCTTCATACAGCAACTGATGAGTTACTTCACTCCAGAAAACACTACTTGCCCGAGCCACAAATACAAGTATTCTTACGTGTTCCTCATCCGTTCTGTCAGCTTCATGTCTACTCGAGAAAGTCTCCAATATTGTGCTCGTCAATTCTCCTACTGAATTGAGTGCCCGCTGAACAAAAGTCTGCATGGAAGTATCATCAAAACATGTCTTCATGCTTTGGTAGCAAGAAGTAAGCGTGGGAAGCGCCAAACTGAATAATTTGTGCAGCTGCTTCCCGCTGTCGTGTACCCCTACAGTATTTGCCATTTCGTCAGTTAAATATAGGTGAATATAATCTGACATAAAGTCGATGCCCTCTCGTGAGGCTCCAAGCACGGGAAGAGTATTTACTACGTCACAGAGTAAAAGTGTGTCGTGCCTCTTCTTAAGCTCCTCGAGTGCGATTCTCACTTGGTTGAGTGTACACAATCTGAGTCTTTCGCATTTCGATAAAATGAATTCGCCAGTGCACTCTTTTCCTCTTCTTTGTAAGACGTTGCAGCATCTCAATGCCTCAACGGCAACGTGTTCATACTGTGCACTTGACAAGGCAACTCGTAACGCTTGTTCGTGTTGTCTGAAGTCTGAAAGTAAACGCAGTGCGAAAAAAGTATTCGACAGATTCCTGAGAGTATCACCAAGAGCCACAACTCTTGTACCGTTTACATCTTGAAGTGTTGACGTTGCGTCTCTGCCAGTCGTCACACGCGCAAGCTTCAACCACTTTGCCTCTCGCGTTTCGTGGAAGCAACTCATTGCTTAACTGCACTGTCTACCGATCAGTGTGCAGCACTATCAGTTCAACTCGACCGTTCCAGATACCACTAAGGGCAAGAGAACTTTCCATTTTGTTGGCCGATCACGTGCCGAGCTGCGGGAGTAGTAAGCTCAAATACAAAAATCTCATGAAGAAAAAACGTTTGAAAGTTTACTTATTGTAGACAACACTAAACTATGAGAATCATCCGACCAGTTCCGATGTTGAGAGATTTTGTGAGGGAGTTGTTATGCATGATTTATCATCTAAGGCCGACATTTTGTCGAAATTTCGACCGCGTTGCCTGCTGTTTCCCGGACCTGTTCTTCACAAGTCGGATGTTCCGCAATCAGTACGACCAGGTAGCCAAAACGTCAACTTTGAACTGAAATAACTGACCTCTTGCGCTAGGACGTTTTAAGCTGGAGTCCTCACGGACGCTTGCATCAAGTTGAGTGTAAGTTACTTCAAGTTAATCGCTGAAGAACGAACTAAGTCAACTCTCGGCGTAGACGCGATCGAGGCTGTATCTCAAGGGAGTACTGTCGTAGGCTGCAAGGTACGTTCATAACTGCGATATACATGTTTTCGTAAACTTTTCGAATGCAGGGAGCTGACAGCGTTGTCATTGCAGCCTTGAAGCGCAGTCCTTCTCAGCTTGCTGCAACACACGAGAAAATTTTTCCGGTCAGCTCGTGTGCGGGGGTAGCGGTTTCTGGACTGGTATCTGATGGCCAGCAAGTCATCTCGATGCTTCGAAATGTAGCGATAAACTCTTCTTTTGTATACGACAGCGAGGCGAGTGTGTCCAAGCTTTGTGGTGCGGTGGTGAAAAAACTTCAGGTATGGCAGAAATTGGTGCATGATAACGTTTTCAACTCTAGTAGGCCTGTACGCAACACGCATCTCGACGCCCTTACGGTATCGGTATATTGTTGGCGGGTGTAGACGAGACTGGGCTACATCTATTCCAAGTTTTACCTACAGGTGATTCACATGAGTGTGAGGGAGTTGGAATAGGTGAAGTGAGAGACATTTCTTCTCTGCTAGACTGAAAACATCTGTAGGGAGTAGATCGCAAGCTGCGCGGACTTACCTAGAAAGGCTTGATCTATCGCAAATAACGTCAGAAGAGGTAAAACGACTTGTTCTCACGCCGACTTAGTCTTGAAACCGTCAGTAGCTCATTAAACACAGTCTCAAGGCGCTACAAGAAGCGTGCCCGGATGGTCAGTTCACTGCTGCACTCTGTAGTGTTGGAGTTGTGCACGATGATGAGTTCAAGATATTGACCGGTGCAGAGATCGAAAACTACTTGCAAAATGTTTGAATGTTTCGCGCGGTTCTATTCGCTAGATGGGCCATCAGACCACGATATTATTGCTTGCTCACAAGTACGGCGTCTGCTTCATTACCCTGAGCAGAACTCTGACTCTCCCAACTTTGTAGCAACCTGCAAAATTGTTTCGAAATTTGATATCACATACTAGTACTATCACTTAGTAATAATCGAAACTAATTAGATTTGAATACGATCGCCGTGCTAAAGTTCCACTCGCGTGATTTCGTAAGGAACTCGTCGTGTACAGAAGGTGACCAGCTGTCGTCACCTCCAACACCCATATGGAATGCATCTAAATGAACGTGTGTATAACCAGAGTCCTGCAGTTCATTCGTATGCTGCGCGCGGTGCAATGAATCAATGTCAAAATTTGATGCGGAAAATTGGTTGAAGAACTTAGGAGTTTCTGCATGAAATTGGACACAGCGTCCTACGTCGTCTTCTAAACACACCCATTTCACGTCGGCTCTCCCGCCATTTTCACCAGGAACAACGTATGGTGTATGTAAAGCGTCGACGGTGGACGAATATCGCCCAAAAAGTGCGCTAGCCTTTCGATCCTGGTAGCACTCATGTGGTCCACGACCGAGCCACTCTACTTTTTTAAGTCGTGCATCACACTTCAAAGCAAGACCTATACGGGGTATTTCAGGTAAAGCGCGCAAAAAGTTCACTTTCACATCCAGTGCCATTGTGTCTACTGCACTGAACGTGTATATCATCCGGACTTCTACTAAAGGCTTTAACCTGCCGTTTGTGTTTTTCGGTACCAGGGAGAAATTGCTGATGACACGACAGTAACCGGCTTCTCTTTCGAATGAAAAATGTGGTGATAGAGTTTCAAGCTGATCGAAACCAATATCAATCCATCTTTCGGCGAAAGAAAGTGCGCCTCCACCTCGATCATTATCTGTACAAGCACGCCAAAAACATGGTTCTATCGTACCATGGATAAATGGCACCTGATGAAAACTCATGCTGTGAACACGACCTGCAAGCTCTCCTTGAGTACTGAAGCGGCAGTCCAATGCGCCATTCGTAACCGTTATGAAGTGTTCCTCTTGAAACATGCGCAGATCATAACCTGTGTCACCTAGAATGATATAATCATTCAAACAAAAGAACTTTGGAAACACAAGTTGTGATTTTGCCAGTTCAAATCCTGCTACACACCACTTCGTATCATGTTTTGTGCGTGTTATGAAGTTGATAAGTGCGACAGATTTTAACGCATCTCGTCTGTCGCATGTACCTAGCTGCAAAAGTTCTGCCAGGTCGAATTGACGACTTTCTCCTGGAGGGACACTAAGATGTACTGGTAACTGAAACAACTCTGTGCCGTCATAAGTGTACGCACACAGAGTAGTTTCCAAGTCAGTAAATGATAGAAAGTGATACCAGTTGCTGACTTTTACAGTTTCATACTGACCAGGCATAAGCCATGTAATAGTAATCGGTTGTTGTAAAAATTTAGCTTCATACATAGCAGGATGTACTTGTCTATCTGGGAAAGTCAGACCATTGATGCAGAACTGTTTGTCATTCGGAATATCTCCGAAGTCGCCGCCATATGCCCAGAATTTTGTGCCGTTATCATCATACTTTAACATTCCTTGGTCTATGAGATCCCAAATAAATCCACCCTGTAAACGGTTTGCTTTGCGGAAATGTTTCCAGTACTTGTCAAGTCCTCCATTGCTATTTCCCATAGCGTGTGAATACTCGCAGAGAATCAACGGTCGACTTTCCTCATTTACCTTCAACAGCTCATAACACACTTCAATCCTAGCATACATTGGGCACACTATGTCGGTGCAAGTAGAACGTGCACCTCCACCTTCATACATGACAGGTCTGCTCTTGTCTTTCTGTTTTATCCATGTTACCATATCTTGATGGCTTTGCCCTAGACCAGATTCATTTCCAAGGGACCACATGATGACGCTAGCATGATTGAAATCGCGTTTCACCATGCGAGTGAATCGTGAAAGGAAAGCATTCCTCCAAACACGCAGATCTGATAAAAGACCAGTAGAATGCAATAATGATTGGAACCCGTGTGTCTCTATGTTTGCTTCATCGACCACAAACATACCGTACTCGTCACATAAGTCATAAAACCGTGGATGGTTTGGATAATGGGCAGCCCGAACTGCATTAAAGTTGTTTTGTTTCATCAAACATATGTCCTTTACCATCAGCTCCTCAGAAATGTATTTTCCATTCTCTGGGCAATGTTCATGTCTATTGACACCCTGAATGATTATTGGGATGCCATTTACCGTTAATAGACCGTTGCATATTTTTACAGTTCTGAATCCAACTCGGCACGCTTCACAGTCCAGCTCTTCCCCTTCTTTGGTCATCAAACAAATAATAGCAGTGTATAAAATAGGAGTTTCTGCCGACCACAGTTTTGGGCACAATATATCACAGTTTACAGTACTACTGTATTCGTATTCGCAATGTGATGCCTCATTCCCGTAGTCACTCAGCCTTTCCTCAACTGGGTTTTCATTTATTTTCGATGTCGTTTTGCAGACGGTCACACCTCTATTGTCAAGAAGAAGGAGTTGCATATCACCAAGTACAGCTTTCAGATTCTTTCTTTTAGAATTCAATTTGATTTCAACTGATAAAGATGCAGAGTTTGTAGTGATGTTTGAGGTGACCACGCGATAATCGGAGATAAAGTGTGCTGGTTTTGAATAAATTCGAACATCGCGGTAGACACCGCTCAACCACCACTGGTCTTGATCTTCAAGATAACTCCCACTTGACCATCGCATAACTTGCAGTGCTAGCACGTTTATTCCACTCTTGATCGAAGTTGTGATTTCGAACTCAGCTGGAAGACGGCTATCGACGGAGTAGCCAATGAAATTCCCATTGAGCCAACAGTGAAAAGCAGAATCCACACCATCGAAGTTTATGAAAACTCTTCGATCAGACAACCATTTCTCTGAATATTGAAAAGCAATCCTGTAGCATCCAGTAGGATTAGAATGAGTCCTGTTTGTGTTTTTGATTTGACTACATGAACCCATAATCTCTGACGCTGAAGATCGACGCGCTCTTGGAAGGTGGACTGGGAAAGGGTATTGAAAATTTGTGTAAATGGGTTGATCGTAACCCTTGCATTGCCAATTTGAAGGGACCTCAATATCATCCCAGTTCTCATCTACGAAATCAGTACCTTGGAAGTTTTGCGGCACCATGTCCGGTTCAGGTACCAGACAAAATTTCCAACTACCGTTGAGCACTAAACTATTTTCAAGTGAAGACAGCTCAGCCAGTGTTCCACCGCATTCCCAAAATCTCAGTGCCTCCTCGGATGAATAGAAAGCATATAGCGGGCAGTGCCCAGCTCTACGAAACGACTTAGAATATTTGTAAAACACACGAACAGATGTTGCGTACCTTTTATTTCTACCAGTAAGTTCTGGTAGCTCCCAGTCTGGTGTGAACCCGCTGTTCGTGCGCAACTATGAGCTTCATGTTAACAGAAAATTGATGGACCCGTAAGTGCGAATGTATCTTACCAGAACGTGGATCTTTTGCCAAATAATTTGTAGTTTCCATATCGTGTCGTGTATCCAATTTGTGAACGCGATTATGGCTGCAGCTCCATGCAGTCTCCAGCACCAACAATTGAATAGGAACAGCAGGTGACTGCTACCGAATACGTTGAGTAAGTGATATGTGAATTTTCGGAGCATGTAGGACGCCGCTACTGTTTCAAAGCTCTCATATATCGCGCGCCTAACCAATCACCAAAGTAAAGAGCAACACGTCCTCCAGCGGTCTCTTTCAAGACGAGACGACATAGGTTTCAGCTGTTACGGAATGTAATGGAATTCAATTTCAATTCAATTCTCCTCGTATCGGGGCCGAATTTATCCGATACATCGTATTGTACAGTATAATTTAACGTGATTTAATTGTCCCATACTATCGACGGACAAGTAACTGACTGTAAGTAATTAGTCACAAGTACTCTAGTACTTGTACAAGTATAAAGATAATTATCTTTGAATTGGAAAATCCGGAAGACCGAGAGTTCCACAGGCAGACAGGGGAGTTGGGAACAACTGTACACTAGCACGCGCTCGGGTCGAGGTGGAGAGTTCCAAGGAAACGTATGCTCGCAAGCATGAATGCCAGTAATCTCGTCACACGGGAAGTATGGGCAGACAACTTGGAGGAAGAGATGGGTATTATTAGGGAGGTGATAACACAGTATCCGTACGTTGCCATGGACACGGAGTTCCCCGGAGTGGTAAGTGGTAACTTGTAGTTATATGTATGGTTATCTGACTTCCATTTAGGTAGCTCGCCCTGTTGGTTCTTTCAAAGATCAGTCGGAATTCCACTATCATACACTGCGTTGTAACGTGGACATGCTGAAACTAATTCAACTGGGCTTGACGTTCACCGATGCGAAAGGCAACTTACCCTGTGTAAGTGGCCAGTTTTGCATCTGGCAGTTCAATTTTAAGGAGTTCAATTTGAAGGAGGACATGTATGCACGTGATTCAATAGAACTATTGAAACAGAGTGGCATCGACTTTGCCGCACTTGAACTCAATGGAATTGATGTGAGACGTTTCGGTGAGCTTCTCATGGTGAGTGATGTGGTGTTGAACAGCGACGTGAAGTGGATCACGTTTCACAGTGGTTACGATTTTGGATATTTATTGAAACTTTTGACTTGCAAGGAACTACCTCAAACGGAAACTGAGTTCTTTGACATTTTGTCCGAGTATTTCCCACAAGTTTACGACATGAAGCTGATGATGAAAAGACTAGGTAATATCCATGGTGGTCTGAACAAGCTTGCTGATTTGCTTCAAGTGGAACGAATCGGCCCCCAGCATCAGGCGGGTAGTGACAGTCTGTTAACTGCATTCACATTTTTAAAACTCTGCAGTTCAAGTCTCTGTAATGAGGGCATTGAGCGCTTTAAGGGTATCCTGTACGGACTTGGCCGAGAGGGTTCAGACTCATCTGAACACGAATGAAGTTTTGAAGGTTCAAGGACGACCTCTGATATACCTTGCGTGAAGTGTGCTGCAAGTGTACGTGTCTAAAACATTTTAGAACGATCTCGTGCACCTCGTGCACTACTTTTCGGACGAGACACTCAGGACGCCACCGTCCCTGAGTGAAGATGCAGTTCCGGTTGGGGCGCTTCACCGCTTATGGTTTTGAGACGGATGTGGGCAAGTCGACCTTTTACGCCATCCATAACGGTCTCGAGCAGTACAAGGAGCGGAAGGCGATGCGGCGAACTTTAGAAGACGTGTACTACAGCGCACACAGACGCCGATGTTTTGGATCAAGTTGGTCGTCGCGTAAGGTATTAAGTTGGCGCGGGCGCACGCTGTGTTTTATTAAGATATGGGACACTGCGCGCGCATAGACCGATCCGGACCGAGCGCGATAGGAGACATCGAAATTAAAACCTCAGAATAGAAGTTGTCGTCATAATTTTCATGCGCTATCCTTGTGTCTCAGAGTTCGTCGTGCTCATCGACCGTCTCGGAGTCGTCTGCCTCTCCACTCTGATACGCTTTGGCCACGATGGGGTTGCAGACTTCCTCAAGTTGTTTGAGCTGTTCGTCGTACTCATCTTTTTCAGCACTTTGATTCTCATCCAACCAGTCCAACGCTTCCTTCACAGCTTCTTCAATCGCGTTCTTATCATCTTCGTCAAGTTTGTCTGCAAGTTTGTCGGAGTCTGAGATGGTGTTCTTCATGTTGTACGCGTACGTTTCAAGGCTGTTGCGCGCGTCGATGCGCTCTTTTGTCTTCCTATCCTCCTCTGCGAATTCCTCCGCTTCCTCGACCATGCGCTCGATCTCTTCTTGCGATAGACGTCCTTTGTCATTCGTAATGGTGATTTTTTCAGATTTTCCCGTGCCCTTATCCTCAGCACCGACATTCAGGATGCCGTTGGCGTCGATTTCGAAGGTGACTTCAATCTGGGGGACACCGCGTGGAGCAGGAGGGATCGACGTCAGCTCAAATTTGCCCAAAAGATGATTATCCTTCGTCATGGCGCGCTCGCCTTCGAAGACTTGAATCATGACTGTCTGCTGGTTATCCTGGTATGTAGTAAAAGTCTGTGACTTCTTCGTTGGGATCACGGTGTTGCGCGGGATGAGTTTCGTCATCACTCCTCCCACAGTTTCAATACCCTGCGTCAGTGGTGCAACGTCCAGTAAAAGGATGTCTTTCGTCTCATCACCTCCCTCACCCGAGAGGATGCCTCCCTGAACAGCCGCACCATACGCAACAGCTTCATCTGGGTTGACTCCACGATTGGGTTCTTTGCCGTCAAAGAAGTCTCGTAGAAGATCTTGTACCTTTGGAATCCGAGTCGATCCTCCAACAAGAACGATTTCATCGATTTCACTCTTCTTCATGCCGGCATCTTCCATAGCCTTCTTCACAGGCCCCATGGTTTTGCGGAAAAGGTCGTTGTTGAGCTCTTCAAAACGAGCCCTGGTGAGTGGTTCAGAGAAATCGACTCCGTCAAATAGAGCTTCAATTTCGACACGAACTTGATGTTGGTTCGACAGAGTACGTTTAGCACGCTCAGCTTCGCGTCTCAACTTTTGAACAGCCTTCGAATCACTGGAGATGTCCTTGCCGTGCTTGCGTTTGATCAGCTTGATGAAGTACTCCATGATGCGTTGATCGAAATCCTCGCCCCCTAGGTGCGTATCTCCGTTCGTCGAAATCACTTCGAAAACACCATTGTCAATAGTGAGAATGGACACATCGAAAGTACCACCACCGAGATCGAACACAAGAATGTTCTTTTCACCCTTCTTGTCGAGGCCATACGCGATGGCAGCAGCGGTGGGTTCATTGATGATACGAGCGACATTCAAACCTGCGATAACTCCAGCATCTTTCGTCGCTTGTCGTTGCGCATCGTTAAAGTAAGCTGGGACGGTCACCACGGCATGCTTAATATCCTTGCCTAGGTAAGCCTCTGCAGTTTCTTTCATTTTCGTTAGAACCATGGCGGAAATCTCTTCAGCTTGAAAAATCTTCTTGCCATCTTTGAGTTCAATTTCGATGCAAGGTTTGCTGTCCTTATCAACAACCTTGAACGGGAACATTTTAAGATCACGCTGCACCTCCTTATCGGTAAACTTGCGTCCAATGAGGCGCTTCGCGTCGAACACCGTTCTTGTCGGGTTCGCTGATGCCTGGTTCTTAGCTGAGTCTCCGATGAGTCTCTCCGAATCGGTAAAGGCCACGTATGATGGCGTGATACGATTCCCTTGATCATTCGCGATGATTTCCACTTTACCATTCACATACGCCCCAACACAGGAGTACGTCGTACCAAGATCTATCCCGATCACTGTGCCCGTGATTTCCGTAGGGCCGTCGGCGCGAACCTGTAAAACACAGAACACGCAAAAGGCGATCGAGATTAGCGTGCGAATCGTTAGGGTACGCATGTTTGAGCGTTTTACGACCATAGTTTGCGGGTCCGGAGCTATCGCCTGTGTCTGACGCGCGCTTGCGATTACGCTTGCGATTGCGCAGCTGGCCAAGAGTTCGCCCCATCACTCATCCAATCAAAACGGAGTATTAGAATGGGATCTGAATTCTGATTGGCTCCTGGTGTACAGTCAGTCGGTCAACACTGGGCGTGTACATAGATAGCCATTTGAGTAATGAAATGCGATCCTGCTTGCATAATTCCTTGCTTGGTGACGCGTACATTGCAGATTTCTTGTTTCTAGACAGCAGACCCCAAGCACCGCGCGCCGACGGCTCTAAGGTGTGGGCGACGCTGGACCAGTAAACGACGGGACGGCGGAAGGCAAAGCGCGTTTCATCCTTCTGCAGCGCGACCATGAATGTCTCTTAAAGATGGATCACATCAGGATCTTCAGCAGAGCCAGCCCGGCTCACTCGATCGCGGAAGAAATAAACGTTAAGACGTGTCAGTCGCCAGCAAACATCAGCACGGTCGAGCTCGTTGACTCCAATAGGCTCGACAGGAAAACGCGGAGAAGCGAACGGAAAAGCCGCAGTCTCGATGAAGACGGAGATGATGATGAAGAGGAACTCTGCGCTCGAGCAGAGCTAGTGGCCGTGAGCCACGCACAACTATTAGCAAGCTCCGCCGCACTCCAAGGTGAGACGCATAACACGCAGGCCGCCATAAAAAAGTCGTGGTAACTGGGCTCGCGATGTTTTAGAGAGGTGATGCATGGATCATTTCATCATTGCATTCGTGTATACGTACTCGGGAACCGAACTGTATCGCTCGTTTCCTTTGATGAGCTGTGAAAGAAAGACCGAGATGTTTTGCGAGACGTCGCAGACACTTCTTGTCGCCTACACCGGGTGAAAGAGAGAGATCGACAATGTCTCGTAGAGGCGACCGCAAAATTTGACATATGAACTCTTCATCGAGATAAGGATATCTGGTTTCCTTACCATGGTCAGAAAGTATACGATCGTCTCGACCTAAATTTCGCCGCCACAGATTGAGGATATCACTGCGCAGGCTTTCTTCTAAAGCCTCCTCTCCAAAGGACTTGAAAATGGTACGATGCCGAGAGTACCCACCACACAACTCATCGGCACCCATTCCGGAAAAGATAATGCGACTTCTAGACTGATAGATTGTAGTTTTAAAGCACTTTTGTGAACCTGCGCTGGTGACCCTTCCGATCCCTCTCGCCGCAAACCAAAGTGCAGCGCCGATATTGAAATCCATGTCTGATCCGCTGGGATAAATCAATGATTCGATGTGGTGTCTACGTGCTTTTAATTCAGACTTGCTCACGTTTATTTCGATCAATCGCCACGTACGACCTGCGCATACTCTTTGTAACTCGGCCACTGCATTGCGGGCAGCTCGTCGGTCTGGAGAATTTCCGTCATCGAAACATACACTGTACAAATCAACACTCTCCTCAATGCGAAGATTCCTATGTATTAAAGCGCTCAATAAGGTGCAATCCAGCCCACCAGAAAATAGTACTCCAACAAATGCATCGTCGAACTCGGTGTGTTGACAATTTCCCAGTCGTGAAGGAATGTTGCATTGGGTCACTCTGCATCTGACGGATCGATCTAAAAGTCTCCATAAAACGTGGAGCGTATTTCCTTGTACGGACTGCTCACAGAATCTGTCGTCGGCTAAATTTCCGTTTCTAGCTGGCATCGTTCTGCGCAGAAAGAAAAGAGTTGAGGACAGTTTGTCACTCCATGCGTGATGTTTCCAATTTATTCGAGACTCCATCGATTGTTTACACTCGAAGGATAATGAAGAATAATCTATACTATAAATACCTGGTGGACAATCAATCCATTCTTCACCTGACTGCCGTGCTTCAAGTGGTGCGACAGAAGCGATACTTACAAGTCCTTTGCGTGCACTCGAAAAACCGATCAAGAGACTACGTCGACCCAAAACATCTTTTGCGAACCACAGATGTCGCGTGGTGTGATGCCAGTAAACTGCGCACCACGGTCCCCTCAACGAGGAGAATGTATTTGTTATCATGGTAGCGTCGCCGTCTGCCGCATCCAAGCGTGTCAGCAGCCAAATAGTATCGCTTTCTGCGGGAGCTTCCCCGCCGGTAGAACCAAATATCTCACCATTAAACGCTATAACATTCTTCGTATCTTTCCTGTGCAAAGGTACTCTAATTTTCTCTTCGCCACGAAGCTGAAGGACAGAGTTCTGAACCGTAACAGCCACGCACCCGCACCCGCACGAAGCCAGCTTTACAGTCCCATTCCCATCTGGGCCCCGACGAGCTAAGGCGAGGTCATTTCTGGAACTCGTTGCGATATGCTGCTTCTCAATGTTCGATGCAGTCTCATCCGTTTGCGCTCGCTTCTGAGCCAAGAAAGTGTCGAAAAGAGCTACGGTGTGAGGCACACCGGCCACTACCACGTGAATCCCGCACATCGAGCGAACACAGCGGTGGCTAGCAGGATGTTGCGATGCGGACTCAAAGTTGCATTTGCCTTCTGAAACAGCTTTGAATTCCGCTCGAGATCGAGTCGTGCAGAAGTGCCGTTGGAGCGCCCCCCCCCCTGAACCCACCCGCCCTCAAGCGAAGTGTCGCCCGAGTTAGTGGTTGTCAAGGCAGCAAGGATCGTTTAAGTGCTCTAAAATCACTACAAATTTATGTTTAATGTTTCACGTGAGTGTCCCGATGACAATGCGTTTCGCGAACTCGCTTTTCGGGAGTTTTCAGATTCTGGCATATGGGAGACAACTCTTCACCAAAGGCTTTTGAGAGGAACCTACGGCAGCCTCAAGGCTGAGGCGACTCTTTCGCTCCGTACTTTTCGGTCCGTTCAAATGCGCTTTGCCTGGGCGACGATGCATGACCTGTGTGCGAGACGTTCAAGTTTGTGTCAGGGTTGGTCGTCGCGAAAAGTTGCAGTCGCGGGTCACACATCGACTTCGTTTTCTTGTTGGCTTCGTACCTTTCCACTACAGGTCACCTTGTATCGTTTAGCGGCGGATTTTCGCGTCTTCATTTTGTCCGCCGCCACGTAAAACTGAGCGCGTTCTTTGGCCACGCACGGTGTACTTCCACAAGCTTGCCCCATCATGTAGGACTTACTAGAAGTGAGTTTTGATGACGAGCGTGGGCTGACAGCGTAGGTAGAACGCATAGTTAGACTTGAACCAGCGAACAACATGCTTAGTGTGCTGTAAGTGCACCGGCGCTGATGCACGTGGTTTGTGATGTGGCGTGGCACGTTCCCTCTTTCAGAAAAAAGATAGGGCGCGAAGACCTTCGGGCCGTCGAACCTGACGCGATTAGCACTGCGCGACTTTTGTAGCTCGGCTATGGGGGCTCTTTAAGGAAACAACTTCATAAATACGCCGTTCACCCCTGAGAGACTATTTGTAGATCTCTTATAAAACCTTGTATTTAACACCTTAATATACTATGATATGACTGTGCTATACAAAGCCCATACTCAAGGTATGATGTGATCCAAGAGCGAGTCTACTAGGACAAGCTAGGAACAGGTTTTAGCATGTGTTTACATAAACACGTAAGAAACTGACGCATCTAATCTCCGTAGAAACCATCTAAGCGTACACTCTTGGATCACATCATATTGTCCAGTAATACTTGAACTGAAGCACAAGAGGTTGTACTGGAGTTTTGACCAGCGCCCGACCTTGACTTGGGAACACAACTACAAGACGTACATTGGCGCGATGGAGCATATCGCGCAAGATCCAGGATTTGTGTTTGAGCGTCGTAGTGCAGCGTCCGAGCAAAGTCATAAGAGAACAGCTACAAAAACTGGAACGACGATTTGTGGACTCGTTTTCTCATCGGGTATAGTGTTGGGAGCCGATACACGGTCAACAAATGGCGAAACTGTGGCAGATAAGAATTGTGAGAAGATACATTTCATCTCCCCGAATATCTATTGCTGTGGTGCTGGCACGGCTGCGGATACCGAGGCGGTTACAGGTGAGTTACTTCCGTGGCGCGTTTTTGCTTGTTTTTATTCTCTATCCAGGTCTAATCTCAAGCGAGCTTGTACTCCATCGTTCATTATCAGATAGGGCGAGTAAAGTTGTGACGGCTTTATCCATGCTGAAAGAGCGTCTTTTCCGATACCAGGGTCATATCGGAGCTGCTTTGATTCTAGGCGGTGTTGATACCAGTGGCCCACACTTGTTTTCAGTTTATCCACACGGCTCTTCTGACTCTCTTCCCTATGCTACGATGGGTAGTGGTTCACTTGCTGCGATTTCCGTCCTTGAGAACGGCTATCGCGATGGTATGAGTGAAGATGAAGCAAAAAAATTGATAGTACGTGCTATTAGATCTGGGATTTTCAATGACCTTGGTTCGGGTTCGAATGTTGATCTATGTGTCATTACGCAACATGGCGCAACAGAATACAGAAACTATGAAGAACACAACGTTCGTTATTCTGATGTTCGCGAGCGTGCGACCGTGAATGATAACGCGGAACTGAACAAAGCTAACATGCCAACCTCCACATCGGTTGCGGTTCCAGTCAACACCTCCAAGTAGCGCTGTATATCACCTTTCCATTTCTATTCATGCACTGATCGGCCTGGGCGAGTCGCTTCAGTATGAAGTATCAAATGCGAGTATATTACAAGGGTAGCTTGCAAAAGTCCCTCTAGTCTATGTGCACTACACGCTGACTTGAGGCCGCTTACAAGATGGTGTCTCGACTCTAGCTGTATCACAAAACATAATCTTTCATGTGATGATGCAACCCTTCCTTCGTTTCATACCTTGGCTGCTCTCTTCGAGCTAGAATTTGACGTCTCAAGTGGCATGACACCACTAATCAATTTGACTGCCTCGAGAATATGAAAGTGAGAGAGTGTGTGTAGGGTTGAGTTTGAAACCTTGTAAACCATTCAACGCAACAGCGGCATGATCAGCTAGCCTGAACTGTACAAGGGCTGTGCCGACCGAGTTGTCCTGAAGCATCACGCTCTTGAAGCCTGCAAATTGTTCAAAAAGGAGCTTCAGCATAGTTTCAGTAGTTGAAGCTGGTAGCCCTCTGACGCAAAGTAGTGCACTACGATGAGCATCCACATTGCCTATGTTACCGAGAGATGTATGATTCGATAGACTATCACCACGGGCTCTCGTGGCTCTTTCTTTTGCTTGACTATCCGCTTTTCTTCCTGCATATTTGCCATGTGCGGTGTTCTCCTTAGAACCACTCTCTTGTAAAGAAGATTGTTTCTGTGCGTATGTTAAACTCTATATTGTGTCAGTTGAACCGCTGAGAAAACGCTAATCACCGTACCAAAGGTTTATCGTAAAATTTAAAGCCATCGAGATTGGAGACTGCGCTGATTGCGTCGGTTTTTTGTTTGTAGACAACCCACGCCTGACCCCGAAGCTTGTATGTCCGAGCACATATTATACGCAAGACCTTCCCGAAAGGAGAAAACACCGCATGTAGCGCCGATTTAAGTTCTAGTCAACGTATTCAGTGGCTCGAATTAAATTTTGCGGTCACTTACCGGCCTGACTCACTTTTTCGTTCAAGTTCCGAACGTACACCGTGCTACTCGCAGGGCCGTGCTCCATGTTTCACTTTTGGAAGCAGGTTACCGAACAAATACTGAAGGATTTATGTTTCCACTAAGTTCACGTCACAGTGTGTTTATAACTTGCTGTAGGATTCGAGCCAAGTTGGTGTGTCGGCGTCCCAAGGCTGTCCGCCGCGCCGCAAGGTGCGCTCCACCTCGAATTCCCGCACCTTGATGATAAATTCATAGACGGTCTTTGAAGGAATACGATATGTAAAACCAATAATCAAGGTGTACTGTAGTCCTATCACTAGGGTATTTTCCAGAAACACGGCGTTCGTGCCCTGCCCTTGGAGTTAATTTAGGCCGACTAAGAGCACCGCAGTTAACTAAAGTTATCAGAAAGTTATCGAAAAAATGGGGGTAAGAGCACCAAAATTAGCATAAAGTTATCGAAATCACGTAAATTTGACGATGACTTTGCCCAAAGTTGTGGTCAAATTTAAGGTTTGATGATGACTTTTACTCGTCAATCCTCGAGTTAATTAGAAGGGGGTCAAAGTTATGTAAAAGTTATCGAAGTCAGCTCTTAGTCCCTCGACGATAACTTAGGTAATTTTCCCAAATGCCCGCGAATTTCAATCGCGCAACGGCCGACGCGACGGTTCACGACTCGTGAGCGTGGCGAAGTTAACGAAAAAGTTATGAAAATTAGCTCTTAGTCGTTTGCGCATAACTCGGGGTATAAAGTTATCAGAACGCTTTGCTCTTAGTCCAATGGACGATAACTTCAGCAAGTCGGAGTTATGGGGAAAGTTAACTACGGTGCTCTTAGTCGGCCTTAGTCAATCGTGTCAAGTTCTGATTACAAAAAGGTTTCTAAGGATCGTGTGTTCGGGTCCCTATCCCTGGATTCGGACAGCTGGTATCGGCTTAGTTTCCGTACAATAGGTACTTTATATTTACTCTTGGTATCGGACGACTCAAACCCTAAACCCTATTTTCTGATATTCGCATTTTTGCACGAGGAAACGATAGTTCTGAATAACACTCCTTAGTCAACTGTTTTGTAACTCAAATTCAGAGCTCTGCAGCTAGGTTGGCCAACGGCACTACAGATACTACTACAAGTAGTAATATACTACACAGTATATATTGTCTACTGGCACCGATTACGCAGTATTTGCCAACCTAGCTCTGCAGTCTGCAACCCCTCCAACGACCTCTGGACGCTTGCTGCGGCTGGCGCTAAATAAAGTAGTGTTGCACAAGTTACACAGACTCGCGCCGTTGTAGTGGCACCACTCCACGTACTTCGACAAAGCTGAATTCGCTTCAGGTGCCACGCATGTCCGGGTTTATCGTTCAGCAGATAGACTGCCGGTACGGTGCACGAGTGTCCACGGAAGCGTCTGACAGAGCCAAGTCAGACGGTGGGGCGTACCCCGAGCGAAACGTTCTGCATTCTGAGGCGCTTTCGTATACAAAACATGCTCGAGCCCCAAATCAATGTGTCAGCACGGATGATTACGGGCTCAATTCCTCCACAACGGCGAGCGAAGTTGAGCACCAGGAAAAGGTATGTACAACACAGCACAGCTTACTAGTCAAACTCTAAACTTTTGTTTAGCACTTATTGCGCACCTCTGATTCAGTTGCACTAGATGTCGAGAGAACAGTTCACGCATTATCTTCCAGTAAGAGACCATCACACGGACTAGATAATGATGAGACTACACGCGGACAGAAATACCTAAAGTATACAAAGACTGCTGATGTACACGGTCGGACACATACACGGGTTATAAAACTTCAAACTGCTTCCTCCGATCCTCTGGAACCGAGCAGCGTCCGGTTACAAAAGGTTCGTTTCTCGAAAACTGAATTACAATCACCTCCTTCTTACATGTTTCACGTAGATACCACCGGTTCAGGCAGGACCTTCGCAAACTGTCTTGCATAGTCCGCCGAGAGCACTAACGGACGAAGAGCGTGCACAGTGGCACATACCCCCCTCGATCTCGAACTGGAAGGTAATTTGGTCATCCACAGACAACTTTCAATTCTAACTCGCGGAAAGAATTCAAAAGGTTTCACCATACCATTGGATAAGCGTTTAGCTGCAGACGGCCGTGGCCTACAGACTACTCGTATCAACGATAATTTTGCAAAGCTAAGCGAGGTAAGTGGGCGATAACTCAGTATGGTAGCATTTCCTCAATTATCTCACTAAGGCTTTGTATGTCGCCGAGCAAAAGTCACGAGATGCTGTCGATGTACGCTCAAAACTTCACGTGGAACTACAAAATCAGGCAGGCCAGAAGCACGAGGAAACACTTCGTCAGATCGCACTAGGAATCAGATCAAAACAAGACGACAGTCCTAGGCGTTGACCGAGTACGGCAGTCCTGTATAGTGTGTTCTATTTGGATCTAACGAATGTAGTTGACGAGGCAGCGCACGTCATATTCACTCCTTAGTTGCTCGTACTTTGACATGTCAGATATAGAAATTGAAGGTTGGGTGGCAACAGCGCTCTCGATCAAATCTTTTTTTGTGACGCAAACAGTTTCAGACATTTCGTGCGACTGAAATTCCACCGAGTTGGTCAAATATCTCCTCACCGCAAGCTTCCACGCTCGAACACAAACTCCGTAAATGTCAGCACCTGAACAGCGAGGATGACAAAACTGCGCAACTTCATCAAGACGAACGTGTAACGAAAGTTTCATGTGTTGCGTACACGCGCGCAAAATATCTGCATGTCGATTTTGCTCAAAATTCATCCCAACGTAGAGAAGAAAGTCAAACCTGCCTGGACGCAAAAGAGATTTTTCAATCATGTCTGGTCTATTAGACGCACCGAGAACATAAATATCTTGAGCAAGTTTAATGTTATCCAGTTCTAGGATCATTTGTGACGCCAACCTCCCCGAAATCGAGGCCATCGAACCGTGATGAGCTGCGGCTATTGAATCAACTTCATCAAAAAATATCATGCTTGGTTGCATCTCGGCGGCACGTTTGAAAACGCTTCGAATATGTCGCTCACTCTCGCCAACATACATACTAAGTAATTCTGGACCTCTGACATTAATGAACGACAAACCCAGCTCATTGGAGAGTACCTTTGCTATGAGTGTCTTACCAGTACCAGGTGGACCGAAGAGTAGAACATTTCTTTTTGTGATTGGATAAGTTTCACGAAGTTCTTGGCGTCGAGACACTGGCCGAAATGTTTGTAAAATGATTTCTTTAACGGAATCTTGTCCACCCACGACATTCCACCCAAACATTTTCGCTTCTGCGTGGTTTGAGGATGTGCCCGGCGATTTCTGTTGCGACCAGCTTGGATAGTTGGTCTGTTCTTGTTTAGGTTCAACCAGGTAGGTATACAAGGTTCTTCTAACTTCGATTGGGATTTTGTTGATACAGCTGCTGTGGCTTTTGGGAAGTCGTCTGACGAGTGCATCCACCTGTAATCTAATAAATTTTTCCATCAAAGGTATCTCATTCCCGGTGTATTCTAGATGAGTAGAGGCATTGTTGCCTGATGTACACACAAAATGGACGCTAGGAGGTCCACAAAGAAAGGCAAATTGCTCAACAAATACTCCCGTCAGGCGCTTTTTGAAACGAGAATATTGGATTTCCCTCGAGGCAATCGTCAAACCATCGCTTACTGCAAGATGTTCCATGGGCAACACAAAGAACTGACCTGCTTCGATACGTGTTGAGCGCTGCAGCACATCGCATTGACCGTAAATCACAATTCTTTTAGGCATCAGTATTGTGGCATGCATCGTTAGTTGTGTTGACATTATGTACCGCAGTGTTCTTAGTGCAGGATAGGAATGTTTAAGTAACTGCAGCTCATGAAATGACACTCTGTGTGTTTCTCTGCTGTTGCAAAAATATGACATCATCATCTCTCTTTTACGAGAAACAAATACTGAACGTTCATATCGGGAATTCACACTTTTATGGTCAAGCCTGTGCAACCCACTTGCAAACCAAGATTCTTTTTCTTTAGTAATAACATCAAAATGTTGTTTGTTGTGCACAACATATCTGGTGGCGGCATTGCAGGTTGCATCAAGGAGGCCACGATGATCAACCACTTTACACGTTCCTATTACCTTTGATACTCGAAAAGAAACAGATGAGTGATCCGCTATTCCAGACAACTCGCGCAAGTGGATGAGCTGCCTCACTGTCACATGACGTAAATCCTTCAGTTCCTCTTTCAGCGCGTGAATTATTTGCTCCCTCGGCAAATGACACGACAAACGCGAAGAAGAGCATATACATAGATGGACGATACGTGCCGTCGGTGAGAAATTCAAACCGAGTCTCTTCCAACGGACCACACACACCGGTTTTCTTGAGTCGCACAGAGTTGCTTTCAAAGCTCGTTTCGAAGACCTTGCATACTTTATATGTGGTTCTTTCGTACACAAAAGTCTCAATGATGCAAGAAATCGATTCGCGTTTCGAGTTTGGTTGTCTGTTACACACACATATGCTCCGTGGACGTGTTTTAAACCACACATGGTTGCAACACTGACCTGCAAAGAAGCACCCGCGCTCGCACGTCGGTGTAGTCCCAAGCTCCCATAAGAACATAGGTGAACATCTTCAAGTAGCGGAAACCGAGCTTCAGGAAGCGTGGAATGACCACGAGCGGTTGAAATGTCCATGTGGGGTGCAAGACGCCTAACTGAACAGGACTCTGAAGTCTGGCTATGCCTGGCTATGCTACGAACTGCACCTTAGTTTAGTTTATCGTTCAAACATTCGAAACAGCCTTGGAATTTGACCTTCTTATCACGGTTCAATTGCTTGCGAGATCAGCAGAGCTTCCTTGCGTCCGTCAGTGCTGGTTCTGAAGTAATCAAAACGAACTTCAAGTCTCGACTGCGAGAGTACATTCTTTGGCCCCCGACGAAATTACTCATTTTCCTCCGTATTGTCGTTGGGAGCACGTAAGCGATAATTTTGGACCCCAGCGCAAGACCCAATCGCACGTCCTGGTTCGGTTTAAACTTCCTGAGGGCAGGGCCCTGGTTTTCCTAGTTTCGCCTTACGCTTAGATGGTCTACCGAGTGCGTCAGTTTCTTACGTGTTACAGTCGCTAAAACCTGTTCCTAGCTCGTCCTAGTAGACTCACTCTTGGATCACATCATAACTTGAGTATGGGCTTTGTATGGCACAGTCATATCATAGTATATTACGGTGTTAAATACAAGGTTTTATAAGAGATCTACAAATAGTCTCTCGGATAAATTTATCCCACGGCTTGGGAGGGGCGTGGCTAAATCTCATGACGAAGCAACTTTTTATCATTCACATGTATCGTATTTAGTATACATGTAAAGCTATCCGAATAATATAAAATACAATTTAATTCAAGTACATAGTAGTCTATCTATTCACTCATCATCCATCCAACCCGCTCCGCCGGACCTTGGGTGGATGATTTTCCAATTCAGCGAATGAGCGTTCTCGCGTTAAACTATTGAAATTGTTATTCTAAAACGTGTATATGTGCAAACAGTATGGGGTCCTAGGGTACTGTCATACGCGTTCCCGGGTGTTTTCACCTTGCGCAAAATTTTGACATGTTCTCACAACACTCGATACATCTGCACACATAACGCGCTCGAAAGGCATCCAGAAAGGGTACGCCCTTTGCGGCATGCATTACTCATCTCATAATTCCTGGTTGACGGCTTTTTTTCCAAAGCAATCGGTCATCGAGTGCACACGACTGACCAACCTCACTCTGACACGCAGGAGAGAGAAAACGTCTTGAACCCTATGTAAACCCTAAGTAGGCATCTGCTCGGTACGTGCGATGCAAGCTCACAGCGTGGTTCAACGGATACGAGAGGAATGTAAGTCATTGAAAGTGTTTGTTGGAAGCCACAACGCGGATCAAAAGGGCACGTCGAGCGCTTGCGCGCGTAATACACGCGCGAGATGAATACGACTAAACCCTGATCAGGGTTTAACCAGGGTTTGGCCAGGGGTTTGGGCGTTGCTTCTCGAGAGCTCGGTGTTGAGGCACCAGGAACGCGAGTGACTGCGTGAGGACGTCACTCTGTCTATCGCATGGCATAAAGGCCGGATGAATACCGTGCATCATAAGTGCGTCTACAAGTATTCATCGACACGCGCAATCCTGGTGCCATCCGAGCGCGTTATCCGCGCACGTGCGGCGCGTGTTGCGAAAACTTGTCAAATTTTGGGCAAGGTAGACACACCCGGGACGCAGCGGACCGCGTGTGGGGTGTCTCTCACAGATGTGAGTCCTGAGTCGTCGTATGTGAATGGATTTTCGACAGATTTATCGCCGTTTGATACTTTAGAAATTCAATACATTATACATTGGCCAATTGATAAAAAGTTACTTCGGCCTGAGATTTAGGGGCGTGGCTAAATCTTACGCCGAAGCAACTTTTTATCACTCATATTCTTCGTATTTAACATACATTTAAGAGTGTCTAAATAACATAAAATACAATTTAATTCAATTACATAGTTGGATAGACTTACAAGTTAATGTAGTATGAGTTATTAAAATGATAAAAAAGTTGCTTCGGCGTAAGATTTAGCCACGCCCAGATTTAGCCACCCCCCGACAATCTAGGAACATGTTTTAGTGCTTATAACACTGAATAAACTGACGCATCTAATCTCGTTAGAGCCCATCTACGCGTAAGGCGATTAGGAAAAACCAGGGCCCTGTCCTCAGCACTTGAAGTGACTTGTACAGGACGGGCTACGTGTTTGTCCGCAGCTGGCGAGGCCTAGGCCGTGCTACGGCGCGTCAACCAGGAAAAGATCCGCAACCGACTGTGGCTAGATCACTCGTGAATTCTTGTTCACCCTGTAGTCTCTAAAATTCTAATGCCTAGGTATTACTGCGGTAAGTGAGCTTTCCGTTTATGTTGGATGTTTCTGATTTTTTTTCGCTAGACTACTGTGACGCCTTTCTGACGCACGATTCTACGACAGTTAGAAAGCAACATAACGCAGGATTTAAACACAAATCCAATGTTCGAAGTTTCTACTCCCAATTTGTCGTGAGTAGCCAGCAGGAGACTGGTCGCCAAATTACAGTCCCTCCGCAGAGCTGTAGTTAGTTGTGGAGGCTAAGCCTCAAGCTAGAAGTACCCCTAGATGATCGTTGTCCACGTGCTACACGCATTCTCAAAGCAATTCATATCGTATTGTCTTCAAGCGCAGCACTGCGCGTCGCTTATTTTGTTGAAATGTTTCCTCACATGCCGACTCACCAGAGAGTATGGACTTCACATACAAATAGTTCTCAGAGTGATCTTGAGACCCAACCACCCAACAAGTAGGCGCTTCGCGAATCGGGGGTTGGACAATGTGACCGGTTTGTATGAGACTGAACGTAATATTCGCGTTGCACACACGAGTTCTTCCACAACGTACGAATTGCCAATTACGAACGGTCGTCGGAGCTCCCCATAAAACATCAACTAAATTGCCATGTACGAACATAAATTATTTTTGGAATTCACACATCGGACGAACCGCTTGCTCCGCAGAGTTTGATATGAGTTCAGTCGCAGTAGCTAGGTAGCTAGCACGTATCCGTCGTCACATTCGAACGGTTCCGCGCGGTGAATCGATTTTGTGACTGTCTGCATGGCCCGGCGAATCTCGCAGCTCGTCGTTCGGACCCTACCGAGTGCCCGCCTTAGTACCTTCTCAGGACAACACTCCTTGCCGTTGCTATTTCGGTGCGCCGCTGAAAGAAGAGAGCGTTCGAATAGCACTGTCGCGCAATCTTTTCTTGCCACATACAATCAACAAGCGAAGGAACGATCAGCACTAGGCATACCTCCGAAACCGCTAGATGCTTCCCAGGTAGCTGAAATAACCTCACTTCTTGATCAAAGCTCTCTTCTCCCTGAAGAGGGAAGACAGCTCCTCGAGCTTATTAAGCATAGGGTACCACCCGGTGTCGATGAAGCGGCATACGTCAAAGCAGCATGGCTCACTAGTTTATTGACTTCTACATCCGACAATCGTTTCGTGACACGAGAGCTAGCGGTGAAACTTCTTGGGACGATGCAAGGTGGTTACAACGTCGCACCACTGATCGAAGCTCTTGATAACCCGCAGCTCGCACAACAAGCGGCGACAGAATTATCGCACACAATTCTAGTTTTTGATGCTTTCTACGATGTCCAGGCCAAGGCAGAGCAAGGAAATGAATTTGCAACTCAAGTGCTGAATAGTTGGTCCGAGGCAGAGTGGTTCACCTCCAGAGCTCCATTGCAGCATAAACTTACGTTGACCGTATTTCGCGTCACAGGCGAAACAAACACGGATGATTTGTCACCGGCACAGGATGCTTGGAGTAGACCCGATATTCCTCTACACGCCCTTGCTATGTTGAAAAACGAGCGTGATGGTGTCACAAACGCTATGCAGCAATTACAAGAACTAAAAGAAAAAGGTTTTCCACTCGTTTACGTTGGTGATGTGGTGGGTACGGGCTCTTCCAGGAAGTCTGCCACAAACTCTGTATTGTGGCACATGGGAGTGGACATACCGTATGTACCTAACAAACGTTCGGGTGGTGTGGCAATAGGTGCAAAAATTGCACCGATCTTCTTCAATACCATGGAAGACAGTGGTTCTCTCCCACTCGAGATGTGTGTTGATAATTTGAGTATGGGAGATATCATCGATATATATCCACATGATGGCATAGTCAAACATCATGAAAATGGAGAAGTACTCGCAAACTTCGTTCTGCGCAACCCGGTTCTTTTAGATGAGTGGCGAGCTGGAGGTAGGATTCCACTCATAATAGGGCGAAGTTTGACGGAACGGGCCAGAAAGTACTTTGGCCTTCCGCCATCCGACGTTTTCAAAAAACCGAGTCAAGGGAAGAACTTGGAGAAACAAGGGTTTACATATGCACAGAAGATAGTTGCAAAAGCATGTGATCTCACTGGTGGAATACTACCAGGTACATACTGTGAGCCAAAAGTTACTACGGTCGGTAGTCAAGATACAACTGGTCCCATGACTCGAGACGAGTTGAAAGACCTAGCTTGTCTTGGCTTCAGTGCTGATCTAGTTCTTCAATCTTTCTGTCATACGGCTGCGTATCCCAAGCCAGTTGATATTTCAACTCATCACACTCTTCCAGATTTCATTCGTACCAGAGGAGGTGTGTCGTTGAAACCTGGCGACGGTGTTATCCACAGCTGGCTAAACCGAATGCTCCTGCCTGACACCGTAGGAACAGGTGGAGACTCGCACACTCGATTCCCACTGGGAATTTCATTTCCCGCAGGTTCTGGCCTCGTGGCCTTTGGTGCCGCAACGGGTGTCATTCCACTGGATATGCCAGAATCAGTTTTGGTCAAGTTCAGCGGCTCTCTTCAACCTGGCATCACACTGCGTGACCTTGTACACGCTATCCCGTATTTCGCGATCCAAGAAGGTTTGCTCACGGTTTCTAAAGAAAACAAGATCAATGTTTTCAGCGGTCGAATATTGGAAATCGAAGGTGTTGAACACTTGAAGTGCGAACAGGCGTTTGAGTTGTCGGATGCGAGTGCTGAAAGAAGTGCAGCAGGTTGCACTATAAAGCTCGATAAGGAGCCAATTCAAGAGTACCTCGAAAGTAATATAGTCTTGCTGCAGTGGATGATAGCCCAGGGTTACGGTGACAAGCGTGCGATTGAACGACGTATCGAAGGAATGAAAGCTTGGCTTGCGGCACCGAGCTTGCTTGAAGCTGACACTGATGCTGAATACAGTGCCCGGCTCAGCATAAACCTGGATGACATTACAGAACCCATCCTATGTGCTCCCAATGACCCTGATGATGCGCGGCTCCTATCAGCTGTTGCCGGTGACAAAGTAGATGAGGTGTTCATAGGGTCTTGTATGACAAATATAGGGCATTTCCGCGCGGCTGGGAGAATTCTTGAAAAGTTCCATGGTACACTTCCAACTCGGCTGTGGATCGCTCCGCCTACAAAGATGGATGAGTCCAGCTTGAAAGATGAGGGGTTCTATGGGACATTTGGCGCCGTCGGTGCTCGGACAGAGATGCCAGGATGTTCGCTGTGCATGGGTAACCAAGCTCGAGTTGCAGAGCGAAGTACGGTTGTCTCCACGAGCACTCGTAATTTTCCAAACCGCCTTGGGAAAGGTGCAAACGTCTATCTGGCATCAGCCGAGCTAGCCGCAGTCTGCGCCATACTTGGACGCATTCCGACTACTAGTGAGTACATGGCGCATGTTTCTCAGCTTGCAGAGAACGAAGCAGATACGTACCGATATCTCAACTTCAATCAGCTGCCACAGTATCTAGCTGCAGCGCAGGAGCAACGGTAGTGTGTCTTCAAAACATCGTATGCACGATGTGGCAATATGAAAGATGTGAAGAAATCCGAGCAAAAGTGTGATCTTGATTTATTTTAGTGAGATCCCGAAACCTTTTCTATACTCGCCCACCTGAATGAGGAAGGTATAAAAATGAAACACCCTCCAGAGAAATGCTGTGCAACTAGTTCGAATGTTAGTCGTCAGGAATTCTCAGCTTGCTTTTCCAGCGTACTCAAGATATAGTAATAACACAGCCCCAATAATCACGGCCGCCTCCAATTTCGTCTTCTCCCGACTTTTCATTAAACTACTCAGTGTTGATGCGCACCACAACGACAACAACAGTGCACTTCTGTGAGAAATTATCTAGCTTGTTACACAATAAAATCAACGAATGAAATGATTTATGTACCTGCCCCAGTTATACTCAAGCGCCAGCGCGGTTATTGATCGTTCGCCATCTCCGCAAAGTGTCACAGTCAAAAAGAGTACTAAGAAGAAGTAGCGTTCAAACTTTATTTTCATGTGTTCTAGTGTGCGTGTCTGACGTGTAAATGTTTGCATGTTTTAAGACGACCACGCCCCCCACACTTGCGAAGCCCATATACTTCCCTCTGCTTTGTTTCAGTTTACGTCAAACAGGTCGCACCTTCTTCACGCTTTTCAAATTCCCTGTACAGGAAAATGGGTTCGGGACAGTTACCAGGTCAATGTTGACCTCCCCCTCCAGCGTTTACGACTCATTTCGCTATCAAGTCTTGCCACAGATGGTTTTGGATACTACTACGTACTGTACGAGGGAAAGATCTATATATTGCCGGATCAGAGAGTCCCTACATGACTGACGAGTCACGAACCGCCAAATACTACATACATTGTGTATTTTAGCGCTGTCATGACATTGCGTCATACCGTTTCCCGGGTGTTTCTACTTGCAGAAAATTTGTCAGTCAGGGCACAGAGATTAAATAAGGTACTCCCGGGTGTAAACTCTTCTTGAGTCATGAATGGTGAGTGAAACCCGGTAGATCATGGCGGCGTGGATTGTAACGTTAGTAGTATTTGGTTCCAACGTCACTCATATCATATTATTAAGCTTAAATATGTATGTAGAAACTCCCGCGCTCGACAATCTGGTTTCAAGGCGGCGGCGGGCGAGCAGGCTGAGGAGCTGGTAAAACTTGTAGCAGTAGCGCGAGGGGGCCGGATCGTGCTTCCACGTCGAGTAGCAGTCGTTCGTACTACAACTACATCTTGTGAAGGTTTTGTAGAAGCATTGTGACGGCATTTTGCCACTCCAGACAGGCGATGCTCGGTTACAGCTTGTCCAACTTCATAGCCGCACCTGAACATAGCGCCTGTTGCCTAGTTGGCGGAACCCTCTATACAAGTGACGGCGTATGTGTCAAATCATTTCACATCGCTTCAGATGCGACAAAAACTTTCATCACTGGACTCTCAGAGCGCATCAAGGATATGACCCTGTCAAGGTGTAAAAAGCTTCTTCTAGTAGTTGGTGAAACTTCGGGGGTCTTCCTAGATGCTCTGAATGGAACTTGCATTAACAGATTTCGATGCCAAGGTAATATATGCGCAGTCGCATTTAGCCACTCTACGAAATATTTGGCGATTGCAATTGATAAATCCCTAGAAGTCTGGGACTTACACTTTACAAATACAGGTTTGGCTGCTTCTCTGAGGCGGCGTCATGTTTTATCTTCCTCGCATGTAACTCGTATTTCTTGGAGCGAGGATGATAGATACATAGTTATAGGGTCATCTGATCAGGGCTGTCATCTTATTGCTCTTACAAATGATTTTCAGTATACAGACATTTTGGCGGGGGCTTCTGCAGTGGTTGATGTTCGTGTTTTCAGCAAACCAAACAAAGTAGCTGCACTACTAGCTGATGGTACGCTCGCATCAGCATTTTTCGACGAAAACGAGGCGCCGACGCAAATGCACCTCGAATTGACATCTGCAATATCGTGCGCAAGCTTTAACTCGGATATGAGTATGGTATGTATAGGGACAAATGGTGGGTTTGAAGTCCGCGAAGCGCCTGATTGGGGTATCAGAACAGTGATGGGCGCGCATATATCAAGCTCTAGTGTGTTGCGTTGTATATGTGATCCTCTGATGAATCATGTTCTGACACATTCTTCAGATGGTGAAATTTGTGTTTGGAATTGGCAAACTGGAGATTTGAGTTATAAAACGAAAAAATTATCTGTAGCATCTACGTCCGCCTTGACTTCAGATGGCTCAGTGCTGGTAACTGGATCGACGTCCGGGTCCCTGAGTGTTTGGAATTTACCCTCTGGTGCGTGCTCGATGACTTTTACGCAACATTCTGCACGTGTCACTGCACTAGTTTTCCTCACTGGTGATGCAGCTTTTGTATCGGCCAGCTTAGATGGAACAATACGGGCTTTTGACATGGGAAGATATAAAAACTTCCGGACCCTCGTGGCCCCTGATAGACTTGGGATAACACATATCGCAATAGATCATAGCGAACAATTTGTCTGTGGGGCTACTGAGTGCAGTCACAAGATATTTGTCTGGTCAATTTCAACAGGTCAACTAGTGGAGTCTTTGGTTGGACATGATGCGCCAGTTACAGCCTTGTACATATCTCCACATTCTTCCAACATATTTTCATCTTCTTGGGATAAGACTGTTCGTGTATGGGATATTTATGATAAAAAACAACAACTTGATTCATTCATACATTCTTCCGAGGTGGCGACTGCTGCTCTTTCACTAAATGGCAGGTTGTTAGCAACTGTGACAAGCAATGGTCAAATGCACTTATGGTGTACACATACCAAGGTACTTCATGGGTCGATGCATATTCCGGCTCTCTCTTTGGGTTCCGGGGTTCGGTGCATAGGACTACACTTTATTCATAATGACTCTGCACTGATTTCTGTTTCATCTACTTGTGTGTGCGATATTTTTGATACTTCGACTTTCTCACAAATCCGACGCCAGAATTTTGATTACGTGCTTAGTAATAGGCGGATAGGGTCGAAAGTGTCGGAACTCGCCTCGTGTGCGTCAAATGGTCAAAATCTTGCCATTGTTTCTTTGAATTCCGTATATCTCTTCGTCAGTCAACGTGAGCCTCTTCCCATAATGTTGGGTGAAGATGTGAGCGAAATCAGCATACGGCACGCCATGAAAGAAGGGCAATACTCAAAAGCTCTCGAATTATCGATTTTGTTGGCTAAACCGAGTATGTTCACAGCTGTTCTTCATACTGCACCAATGGATCAAGTAAGAAAATTCATCCGGCACATGAATCCAAATATTTGCAAGCATACCCTGCAACTTCTAAATTATGCTTTGTCAAGTCCGCACGTGGAACGTGTGCTTTCAGCGCTTCGTGAAGTCTGTCTGTCACCGACTGTGAAACTTGATGACTGCCGATCCGTGTTAAGTAACATATCACTCGACGTCGATGGTATTCGATCCTCTGCCATGTCCTCCGCAGAGAGTAACATTGATCTTCTTGACTTCATATGCTCGTCATCGCCACGCGAAGTGTCATGAAACTAACTTTCAATGCGTAGCCATTAAATCTATCACATGAGTGCGAAAGATTCGACAAGTTTCTGCACTTTTGCACTTGGAACAACCGCATCACGTTTCTTGGCGTCATCAAACAAAGACGCCCATAAATCATCATAACGCGCATTTGAGCTACACAATATCCACAATGTAGATTTAGCTCGCGTGAGTGCCACATTCAGGCGTCGAGCGTCATTCATGAATCCCATGCCCGACTGAGCACTTCGAACACACGAGAAGATGATGATGTCACTTTCTCTTCCTTGGAAACCGTCGATAGTGCTCACCTTGATATCAAAGCACGTCTGTTTGAGACATTTCACGAGTTCTCTCACTCGTTCGCACTGAAAAGAGTAGGGCGTTATAACTGTTAGGGTAGGCATAGCTGTACCAATGTGTTGTATACCCGCTGACAGTATTGAAATCAGTTTGACACATAACTGTGCCTCGAACTCATTTTTAATCGATCCTAGAGCGCTTCTTCGCTCGACACCTGCGCTTGTATCAAATATTAAATATGGCATGAATGTGATATCATGCCCATGCAGCAACGCTTCGTAATCAATCACAGATGTAAGCAAGGTACAGTTTGCATCACTTAACTTGTTTTCATAGAAAAAAGCGGATGGAAATTCGCGTATTTCAGGTCGCATACGATACTGCACAGTCAGCAAGAAGGGCTGGATTCCAATCTGCACTAGTCGTTCAAAAAGAGATCTGTCATAACTTGACCTAATAGCAGTTTGTGACAGTACTGTCGAGGGAAGCTGTTGAGGATCACCCACTAACACACAGTGCTTCACACCGTGAATCAGTGGTAGAAGAAGACATGACTCGGTAGCTTGAGCAGCTTCATCTACTATTAGTGTCTCGAATCCATGTGAAATTTTCATGAGACATTGCTTTCCACTTGAAGCAAGTGTCGTAAATACTATTTCTGCTTCATCGACAAAAGATGCCTCCAGAGCGCTACGAAGAGTTGAAAGGTCATACTCCCCGACACATTTTCCCTCATGATACGGTCGCAAGTGCTCTAAGCGTGCAAGATCAGCTACTGCTCTATCTCTGTGTTCGTACATGGTCAAGAGTTTTCCATACAAATAGCCAGAATCGTTATCAGAATTTTGTATGATTTGATCAAAAATTGCAAGTTGCGCTCGTAAGTCTGCTTCTAACACTTTGACAGTATGATACTGATGTGACAACCAGTGCATCCATTCCTCCTTTCTCATATTAAGCAAGTTGTTGGCTCTGGTTTCTACACTGAACTCAGAAAACTCACTTTGTTGACCAGTATTTGTCCCAACATGAATAATTGCCGGACAATACCTGTTTCCATCAGTTTGACAGAAACCTTTTTGCATGACACGCTGAAGAACATTCATGACTGCCCCATTGCTTGGCGCACAGAGAAGTATACGTGGCCTCGACGCCCGCTCTTCGACTACACCGTTCAGCACCTTAATCACGGACTCATAGTATTTCTGAAACTGCATTAAATGAACAACATTGAGCAGCCCCCACTAAATTCACGTTAAATAACATTAATAAAGGTCGAACAGAGAGAAGGACTTACAATTGTGTGTGTCTTGCCAGTACCTGGAGGGCCCTGTATAAGCGTGATAGGCGTCTCAGCGGTTGATGTAGCATTACTACGACGCGCGGCTCCACCAATAGCCTGTAACTGACTTGAATTGAAAGAAGTATTCAGTATTCCAAACTCATGTTTGATCTGCGCCCAACCGTCATCAGGCTGCGTTGTCAACGCTGATGGCCTGTATTTACACGGATTCAAGATGTACTCCATTATTCGCTGATGGGATGGGGACTTTCAGTTCAACACAGCGCGCACAACATGCAGCCGCGTACCTGGTCAACTTTTTCAATCGAGCAAAGAGAAGCATACTCTTGTGAAAAAGTTGAAAGTTTTGTACTAGGTATCAGTATATACTCGCGCTTTGAGTTCACCCCCGAACGCTGAAGCTCGTACTTCTTATGATCAAAGACAAGCAAATCAGGGCCGGTTGAGATGATATTTAGTGTGACTTCTTTCAGTTGTTGCCGTAATAGTACACCGAATGCGTAAGGGCACGAGGGCCGCTGATCTATTTCAGCTGAGCTCACGTCAGATAAAACTAGAAAAACTGTGTTCATCATGGATACGTCATTAGGTACGCTGGGAATCTTATTCACCGCAAAAGTCACGCGTGTTTGCTCTTCCCGCACTACGCCAATCGCACGTGCCTTTAGTGTCCTACCGGCCTCTGCGCGACCTTAAGCGATCGGGTGACGACAAGAGCATTTAACTCACCTTTGGACCGAGTCAGTCCTGACAAAACGTGTTCTCTAGCCTCCTCCAACACAAGAGAGAGTAAAGCTTGGCAATAATCTTTTGCTGACTCAAACGTGAGCGGCAAGTTCACCGTTGGTTCCCGTGAGTTGTGCCAAACTTCTTCGTTCACAAACAATCTTCGTTCCAGAGGAGATAGATGTCCCATTTCGGGCGCGCTACATCAGAAATATGAAGAAGTATCACTCACGACTGGTCCGACTGGTCCGACTGGTCCGCCCAAGTCGTCGACACACGACCTGGTGCTTTTACACATCGAACCAACTTCAAATGCAACTCGAGCCTGATGACCCATGGTTATACGAAAGTATGAAGGTACGAAGCGATGAAGATGAAGATGACGAGGACACCACCAATCGACCCTTTTTCGGCTTCGAAGAACCCATTTAGTGAAATTCGTTGTAGCAGTACAGTGAACACGTTCGTTCACAACAGGACCGAATTATGAAGTTCTGCTGCTAACATTAGTCAACCTAATATCAATAACAGGCTGTTATTAACAGCGATGTTCGCGTGAATTAAGTAAGGAGAGGAAAAAGTAAGTTGCAGCGTCGACGCTACCTCTGAGTTCACGGGTCGGTAAGGAGGAAGTGAAGCGTTTCTGATCCCAGAGAAACAGGATGCAGGGCGAACTTTTCGTACAGGTTTGTGGAAGTCGACGTTGAAGATAGTTGCGTGAAATGTCTAATAGTCTTTGTTCCGCAAAATGGTGAAAAGTTTCATGGTTGACTTCGACATGAACGAAGAAGACGCCGTAACCGAAGCCATTGAGGAGCTCAACGTACGTGGAATAGATCATAGCGACCTAGATTTGTCAGAGCAGCGCTTTAGTGCGGAAGTAGAAGCCGACGAGAACAAGGTGTTTGATTTCCTTTCAAAACTTGTGAGTGCTGCACAAGTCAACGATGTAGCAATGGTTGAACTGCAACTATCGAATTTACGGCCACTCTCCATTGATTTTGATTCGATCGCAGAAGGTGTCAACATCGATACAACTTTGTATGGACTGACGTCGGCAGTGCTCATACTTAAAAGTGCCAGCTCCTGCCACTTTGCCTTCTCAGTCCTCTTTGGTAAAACAAGTCCACTTACGTCTGTTTTTGTCTTACTTGAACGTGAATAGAGTTACTTAAGCGGAATCGACTCAAACGCTGCTGGGAGCAAGTCTCTAAGAGATTGTATGAACACCTTCTGAACAAAGTTCCAGATGACGATATCATTTTGGATGATTTCGTCCGTGCTATTCTCCTGGGCGCAAGACACTGCCAGCAAACAAAGCAATGTTTGGTGACAGTACGTTGATGTATTCGACTTCGACTGAATTTACATAAAAAATAACCAGGATGAATATGTTAACCTACTTCTGGAGGTAATCTCTTTGGACTGGGGAATTGCACAAAATACAATATGCAGGTTGACATGTTCGCTACTGACAGCTGGCGAAGAAACGGCGCCTTTGTCTTTGGCCCCGGTGCATAATTTCTGCGACAAACGTCTTGTACATATGTGTGTCAAAAGTATTTAAAGTTACTTTGAGCTGCCACAACATACTTACCCTCAACTTAGTATTGAAAGACGACTATGAAAATCCCAAAGAGCACCGTGCAGAAAACGTTCTACGTATGGTAAAGTCACTTCACGCTTTAAAATGCATCAATCAATTTCTATTAGACTAAATCACTTCTTATATCGCGTAAGACATGTATGGACTTCTTAAACGGGGGTTTGCTTCAGTTGCTGATGGTACGTTGGACTTGTGTTTACTTCCTTATTGTTTAACTTTCCGTCTCGTTTCGGCAGATTTCCCTTGAACACCGGTCATTCTCGCACTCAAAGCAAGCGGTGTCTTGTCTGAGACGACTTGTACTTTTAGACGAAGCAAAACATCGATTTGTGAGTGAGGGCGGTGTCAAGTTACTTTTTGATGTGTTACAAACACAAGGTCTGCCTCTCTGCGCATCACAACTGCTGACTCATGCTAGTCTTAGGTGACGACGTCGAAATGGCGGAACTTGTTTTGGGTGCTTTAGCCACGGTAACATTGAGGAACAAAAATGCAACAGCTGCTGTACAAGATGCAAAATGCATGTCCGCTGTCTTTGATGTAATGCGCTTACATACAGCTTCTGGGTCTATTCAGAGGCAAAGTTGTATGATAATTAGAAACTGCGCTGTGAGCTGTGCTACGTTTAAGGTAAATCACAAAGATGCTCTAGCGGCACTCAAAAACTGATGAAATATAGTCTTCGTTGCTCAACAGTGGCGCTGTAGAACTTGTACGTGCGGCAAAGCATGCACACCCAAGTCACTGCATCGATGTTGGCAGTGCGGCGTTGCGCGATCTCGACTGCTCTGACTATAACGACGGGTGGAATCCATGCACATTGGTGTTAGGAACAAATGGTGAAATCATAGATACCAAAAACATTTAGTCACTTCCATCGTACATATGCTTGGCCTAGGAGTTATCAAATAAGCACTTCCCCCCAGTTATACTCACGCGATGCTAGCCGTTGTGAAACTCGAACGTACACATGTCAATTTAGCTGCGTCGTGTATGTCCATTCATAGTTTTTACGTCAGTGCATCGTGCTACAAAGAAAGTTTTAACTGGTCAAAGACGCTCCAGATGTTATCGGATGGTCGGTTCGAGACAGTGATTTTTTTAACGAAATGCTCAACTGTGCGCGAAGCCGATTTGTACGAGTACATTCATATTACAGCGAGGATTTGTCAAGCGGTAGGGGTTAGAATCTTCCTCTTGTCCGAGATTAGTCGCTCTATCCATTGTAGACAAGTTCGTGGCAAATTTGCAGAGGAAGATTATTTTGACAGTGGCGCGCTCAGACAGCTGTATAGGATTCTTTATCGCTCGAAATTGAGAGACCTGCTCCACATTCCGTTACCTTCTGGTCTCCAGATTGAAAATGTACCGTTTGAACTACTAAAACAACCGTATCCACATCCAGGTACAGTTGAGACATACTGTGTGTTTGGTTGCACATGCAACATGTTGAAAAGAAACAAAACGTACTCTTGGAAAACTAAAAATAATGAAGTTCAGCTAGTCAATTCTTACTATGATTGCCTGCTCTTCCTGTCTAAGACATTTTATCGAAATCGTTGGAATGCGTCTGTGACTTTGCTGAGAGATATTTTGAGATCTCGTCGTGGTGAGTTGTTTGGCATTACATTCGATGTTCTACTGAAACATATCGATTCAGTACACTTACTTGAAGCTGATTCACACTTTGCAAATGCACACGATCCGCTACTTGTTGCCTTAAAGACGCATATTCGAACTTTCGCTTCGTGCGGCGCTTTGAGAATAGTTCGTAGTTGTGTTAGTGCCGAACCATGCGGACATACAATCCAATGTAGACAGATGCGTATGTTATACATTTGGAAGCTGGGAATAAATAAGATGTTCGACATGAGACGCTTTACGCTTGGGCGGATAGTTGAAGATATATTCGCATTCGTAGTCAGAATGCAACAGGTTCTTGGTTTGAAGCGCAGAGAAATAGTGTTTCACAAAGATAAAGGATTAAGTTGGTGCATAGACGAAACAGAGAGAGGTAAAGTGGATTCATATAATCACCATACGTCAGATCACTTGCACATTTATACGTGTTCCTCTGTGTGCATGATCACTGCTGGAAAAACTAGTGGACACTATACATGTCTATCCTGTGAATTTTTGGACCATCTAAATGCACAACTGAAAGCTCAATTGAACGAAACGCAACGATTTGCGCAAGTTATATCTAGTCATCTTATGGAAGTTGCGTACAACTTGAGGCCACAGCTTGATAGAATCACGCACAGTGTGACATTCCTTGATGCATTGGCACAGCGCGCCAAGCAACACAAACATTTCGTTCAACCTTCACTTAATTGTTGTGAACATTTTTCGATGATTGAATTGAGCGAACAGCAGGAAAATCAAGGCAAGCAAATTATGTATTCGCACAATGCGAAAAATGTGTTTATTTCACGCGCAGTGCCATTCATACTAATCACAGGGCCAAATTTGTGTGGGAAAACCATGTTTGTTCAGAAGCTCACGAAGACTGTCTACCAAGTATTAGCAACATGCTTGGTTGATTTGACCGGTACAATCGAATGTGCGACATTCAAATCTTTTGGTTCTTGTGCTGCACACTCTAATATGTTATTTTCTTCGCACTTCTACTCAGATTTGAAGAAAATGAAACGCATCGTCGAATCTTCATCCAACTCATTATTTTGCCTCGATGAACCATGTACATCAACCAGTATCACAGATGCAGAAAATATTTTATGGACGACACTCGAAATTTCACTGCGACGCGACATCAAATTACTGCTTGCAAGTCATTTGAGTGCTATCAAGCACTTCAGCGATGTTTACATTGCTCCTAGTATGAAATCAATGGGAAACCGAACAGAATTCGCATTGGACGATGCCCCAAGTGCACAGGATGAACATTACGGTATTTCCTATGCCTCTTTGGACAATATACCGAGTATTGTTCTGAATAGAACTTCTGATATTAATTCCATTTTGCAAGACGCATCAACCGCAACAAAGCAAATGAACACTACCACCGCAAGGCGTAAACACGCCACCATTATGCGAGGTGTGTTGATTATGAAGGGTATGAAATCATTACAAAAAGCCCAGTCAAAAAGTGATAGACGAAACAATCTGATGAAATTTGCTGATTCGAGCAGGCTCGTAATTGGAAAAAGTACTTCACATATACATTATGGAGTATATCACGCTTGATGCCTGATGCGCTTTCCAAGTGATGAGCACTCAAGAATGCGTAAATGTTTGTCAACTTCTGTAACGGTGAGCTGCCATGGTTCAGATGAAACACAAGCCGACAAACATTCAATCACATCATCAGAAAGCTTTTGCCTGTTATCATCTGTACTTTTTCTAGCGCGGCAGATTACGACGAGGTCGCCGAGAATTTGAGGGAAAGAATCCAGTGACTCACCAAAGTCACTCGCAACTGCTGCGATCCATCGCAATGAAAAGGTTTGAAGTGATCCACATGTGGACATTTTCAGTGAGTACATCGCACTAGTAACCTCGTCCTTGAACATCAAACTTGAGTTCCACTGTTTGATTGTACTATCTTTATATGCATCTCTAATCAGCAATGACGACAACGCAACAAGTAACTTCAAGATTGCTGTTGTCGTTAAATCGCAAACTTCACCCACCTCGGTAGATGAGCATAGCTGTCTTAAAAAGTCGACAGTAGAGAGAAACAACAGACGTTGATCGGCCAAATCACGCATATCGATTAGTCGTGGAGTACCACAGATTTGCTTGAAGTTGGAGTAAAGCATAAGCCGTGAATTAAATCTACATGCAGCCATCTGCACCCATAGGTGAGGATATTGTAGTAGCCGAGCACCACAATCACAGCACTTCAGAACTAAGTCAAGATCAAGCACGTGCTGTTTTGCACTATTGAGACCAAGTTCAACCAAAAGTAAAGCACTGTAAAGCAGTGTCCATTGACTTTGAAATTGAGAAGAAGCTGCGTCTTGATAGTGTGCCAGTTCTATGATCATTTGCAGTATCTTTGGCTCCACAACAGAGTACGTCTCAAAAGCCATATTTACTTGTCCAACTATGCACATTTTAAGTATCTGCAAAGCAGCGTTCACTAGAGGCGGCCGACCATCTGAAATGGTTTTGATGATTGATCTGAAAATGGCGACTCTGTGCAGTTGTGAAACACGCTGTATCAGTACTGTAGAGGTGTGTAGACACATTGTTCTACATGTTTCATCCAACTCGGAGGCAATCTTTGTGAGGAGAAAGACGAAAAACAGCTCTGAGTGACAAGCTAGCGTACCCTCAGGAATCTTTGTCACTATTGTTGCAATAGTTGCAAAGATAGAAGATCGACCCTCGACATACTTGTAGTCTGCATTTGGCAAAAGCAGGTCGATGAGCCGCCGCATCCTCCTCTCACCTATTGGAAAAACCAACATAAATTGAATAACTAGTCGAGAGCACGACGCCCGTGTATACTCATTCTTTCCAGAAGCGATTGTAGATATCATCTCCTCGATCACGTCATAAATTCCAGGCACGACAACTCTTCTGGCTACCATGACGCGTAAAATTTTGAAATTTTCTTTTGAGAGCGATCCATCACGAATTTCTCGTAGAGAAAGTCCAAGAATGGAATCGCAGAGCTCCTGATTAAGTACAAGCGAAGCATTCGCCTTGAGAATAGCATTAAGTAGACTGTATGCTGAAATGATCAACTTTGGATCAGTGTGATTTTTCAGTAGCAAAGTGAGCTGCTTGAATATATGTTTGCTATGATCGCTAATCACGTCAGGCACGTATCTAACGAGTGATTTTAAAGCTCGTAGGGCACTCAGTTGTAAACAGCGATGCTTAACAAAGCTTTCCAACAAGACTGAAAAACCATTTTTCAGCTCCAAGTGAACTGTGTGTTGATCATAGACACGTGGTTCACGTAGAACATCACTCAGCATAGACATGGCAAAGTTCGCTAAAGTGCTCAACCTTTCAACGTGAATATTGGAGCGAAGAACATAGTTTTGCTTTTGCACCTCATTAGATATCGTCTTCGACGATTTACTTTCACTTAGAGATTCCACACACTCACTCAACACAGAGAAGAAGACTACTAAAATATGATCGGGTGATAGTAGAACATTTTTCGACAATCCTTGCCTTATCGCCTGCAAATATGTCTGCAGCTTCATCGTGTCAACATCACCTTCGCACGCAGCTATGGTCACGGGCCTCATAGAGACTCGAAGTGTCTCGCTATCATAAACTCGTTGAAACAGAAGCGCCACACTGTGTTTTGGATACACTTTTCTGCTTTCCAAACAGAAAGCCTTCACAGTGGAACACTGCTTTGAGTCGTACAAATCGCCAAACAGATCATTTGCAATCGTTTTACCAAGAAATGGCAATATCATCTTAAAATCGTCATTTGCAAGTACGTTGTTATTGAGCGCTGAATGTACGACCGCCGCCCTAACGTATCTAGCAAACCCCTTATTTAGTCCAGTTATGAATATTTGTAGCATCTGCACGATAATGATCGATGGTGCTGATGTGAATATACATTGAAGTGATCTTCGTCCAGAATCTCTGACTTTCTGCGAGCGATTGCTCAGACTATCAACAAGTTTAGACATCAAAACTCGTAATTTGATGTCTCTGTCACCCGGTGGAAGCAAGCATACAATGTTAAAGAATGCGTGAACTGCAGACTTATCGACTACAGAAAGATTCTTCTCTCTATCTGTGGCAATTATTTGTGTCTCTAAGTGGGGTAAGATGTCGGAATGCAAAATCTTGATGCCCTGCGTCCTTGTCATACATGCAGATTCATTGGCAGTACATACATTGTTTACGCTGATGAGTGCACGGTAAATGAACTTTTCATGTATACCGGGACCTCGTATCCGCCTAATTTTACCCACAATAGCTAAGTACTGATCCCATGTCAAAAATCGTAGAAGCTCAGCCGTCGCACACAGAGCACTTTCTACAACATTTGGAGATGAAGTAAATAACAACCCTTCAAGTAATGGCAAAATATATTGCATAGCACAACCACTCGATGTATGCGAATGCTTGAGTGCTGTCGTAAGATTTTGTAGGGCTCGACATTGACATCCAACTTGTATATGCAATATATCCTCAAAAAAATTCTCCATGCCAGAAAAATTTACCAATGTAAGAAGTTCCGAGTAAGAGTTGAATAGTGGTGTCACGTCTAATAAGCTCCTCAATAGCAAAATGCCCTCATGGCGGATCAGTTCATCTCTGTGTCTTAAAAGCGACGGAAGAGAGTCATCCAGAACATTTCTGAAGACTGTCATGAGCGGATGACGAATGTCTTTCTCTCCGTGCAACGCAACCGTAGCAAAATTGGTCAATGCTTTTCGAGCCGATAATCTTACGACTATCTCGTCGAACTTGAGATCAAAGACGCACTGTCGAATGACCATTTCAACTATATGCTCATCTTTGGCTAATTCCCCAAAAAAGTCATGCGACAACACATCGTACGCTTGCAAGCGTGATCGTACATCTAACTCATCAATTTTATCTCGTTGTACACAGTTCATCTTCCTCATCAGCATGACGACATTCAACCATGGTTGATGATATCTAGATGCACGTTCATATACATCAACCAACAATGATCGGCTGGCATGAGAGCGAAATCGACCAAATAGGAATACAAGTTGACACATGAGATCGACACATACTGCACGGTCTATTTTTCTATGCTTGTCCAATACATTGATGGTTATTTGCAACAGCTTAACAATGAGAACTTCACTCCTCATACATGTTATACTCTGCACTATACCCTTCAACACATCCGAAATAGAGCCATCATCTTCGCACACCACAACCAGTGCCTCGATTAAATTCAAATTTCTAACTGCGTCTTCACGCCTTTGATGCGAACGCTCTAAATTCGATTGCGCTAGAAGAATGATAGGCAGCTTCTGTTCGCATCGCAAGATTTGAAGCGCATAAATGCGCACATTCCTTTCACTGCTATTAGCATGTTGCACCATGTTTTCCAAAATATCAACGATGCAAACCTGACATTCTTGTGAAGTTTCTGCCTTCGCCAAAGCTTGCCAGCACTTATGAAGTATGTCGCGTATATCAACCATAATTTGAGAATGCGAGAAGACTTCTGTATTGCAGATTAACGCTTGTATGATCAGTAAACAAGGCAACATATTGCGAGTAGGCAACACACTGTCAGCACATATTCTACGCATTGTATCGGCAATTATTGGCCAACACATCAAAGATTGGTACGTAAAATGTGTTGTCAGCGATACAATCGTCTCAGCACACTCCCGGTAAACGAGTTTCTGTTGACGGTGGATTCCGCAACTTTCTGCCTGGGATTGTGTGCGAGAAAGTACGACATCACCATCTGCCGTTGATGCGAAAATTTTGTAACACACAATTACGAAAGGGTATGGTATTTGCTGCAAATGTGTGCGAAGGGATCGCATGAATACACGCAGATTGAGAAGAAACGCTAGTGTCGCTTTTGAACACGGTTTCAATGAAACGCCCAAGTCAAGCCACCGTCTGTGATTCCAATCTTGTTGCACCGCCGTCAACAAGCTAACGTGCAGGTCATCTTCACTTGCTTGTACCACACCTGACAAACTACGAGCAATTACTGGGATGATCTCTTCCAAAGAAAATATAGCGAGAGCCTCCAGACACGCTGAGCGGATGCCGCGTCTATCGTTACGGCGCACATGCCTGTGAAGAATCCTGATAATAATTGGCACAACCTCTTCTCTGATGGACTCACCAATCCATATTACACCATCCCCCCGTTCTGCAGCATCAAATGAAAGCCGTTTATTCAAAAGTGTCCACTTTATTGTGCCTGGATCGATGAGTAAGCGCAAATATTCAATCATTTCAGAAGTTATGCAATGTGTTTTCACAAGTTGAAAACATCCCAGTGCTTCCGTAGCAACGTCAACATCATCGTATCCGATTAGGCTCTTGAGCACATTCGATATATACTCATTCGTAGTTTTCTGAGATTCGATCGTATTTCGTAATAGTTTGAGCCATGTGCGCAAACACTTGTCGTATATCTTTCCACAAATGGACCGTGTCACTAGCAAATTATCTGTGAAAAGCACAAAGTGTTCACTAACGAAATCATGTACATCTTTTCCATTCCCACAGCTAACTAGAACGTTCAAAAGTAGATCCATGTATACCCAGTCGTGATTTTTATGACTCGCATGATGATCGTAATCGAGTATTGTGGATACAACTGTAAGATCAGCACAAGATCCTTTGACACGCTCTTTGGCCAAACAAATACTCTCTACAGCAATTATACAGTCAATCACCACATTCAGGTCCACGCGACCAAATTTTATCAGACTACACAAGTAGTTTGACAAAGCTGACCAGAGCGCCGTTATGCGAATGCGAAGAGCACCCATGCATGACTTCACAAGAAGCTTGCACTGAAAACTGTCGAGGGGAAATATATTTGTTTTCGCCGATGCTTTTGTGAGCATTACCGTGCAATGTTTCACATGACCTAGCAAATTTCCATCTTCATTTCTAAATGCATTCATTTTGCGAAAAAAATCAAGTTCCGCTCTGATCTTGCTGAGTGACGCGAGGTCGCTTCTGTCATCAATCATGTTCAAGTGATCAGCTACAAACACCACTGTTTCTAGACTCGATAATCGCATTGCATGGTTATTTGCGTCCAGTAATGTAACTGCCCGATTCAACATTTTGATATGTGCCGAGGAATCTGTTGCTTTTATCAGCAAGAAGTGCTCGCGGAACAACCTTGTCAATCCTACCCAGGCGCATGGTGACACTGTCGATATCACAGATAATCTCATGGTACATTCCAGAATCATAGAGAGCAATCGAGTTTCACTCGGTAAACAATCATTGAAACCCAGTCGAAGTATGCTCTCGATGCATGCTGTCAGCACTGCAAGGGAATTTTGTGCTATCGCAACATCACTGCCAGTACTCACTAGCGTATGTGTGTCATCTTGTATCACAGAGCATAACAATCTGAGAGTTTGAGCTCGAATTGTAATGAATGGGATGTAATAAATGCTGATCAGAGTGACTGATGTGTGACGTTTCTTGATTAATGCGGTGCCGATGGTTTCTTTTAGTTTCTGTGAAATCGCTGAGCTGACAGACTCAAGACAGGAGATCTGCGAGACCTTGCGTACTAATTGTACAGCGTGTTCTCCAGACAATACAAAACAGTCATAGGCGGCTATGAATGCATCTGAAATCAAGTTTTGCTGAATAATCGAACCGTGATCATTGTAGCTCGCGTACAACTTGTTTATGAATGTCATACCGCTACCTTGCTCACTGGGTTTCAATAAACGGGACCAGGGGATGTTTCCCAAGGATGAGAATGTTTCCGATGGGATTTCGGCACGCACCCAAGACGAGTTGAAGATCTGTTCCACAAAATCATGCATCGACGCAAGCACAAGCGCGTCATTATCAGAAGTAGACGGCTCCAGTTTACAAGCAAGATAATTAAAGGCACTTAGATAAACATTTACCTGCTCAAATTGAGAGAATGGTTGTACACATAGTGTGGTGATATCGATAGCGACTCTTGTGGACACATTGGCCCCGTTCATCACATCTTTGAACATTTCCTCCAATACTGCCCAAATCACAAGACTACTTTTGTACCCTTTCACATGCTCCAGGAGCTTTCGCATGCATGTTTTCATCAGGGTCACATGTATTTCTTGATGCAAAGAGTCACTAGTTAGTGTGTGACGTAACATCCGGTGCACACGCTCAACGGCGAGCGAATGGAGATCATGTGCTGCGCCAGAAATAGCGTGGAATATGATTTCACCCGTCTCTGCAGCGACCTCTTTTTGTTGACGTATACATAACTGCGAGTGAATGATATCATCAATCAGGTCGGTGTAAATCGCATCCCATGTATCCATAGTAGTAATACGAAGCACAAATCCAATTATTCTTGACGTTAATTGACGTATCCGTTTGGAACGGTGCAATCTTAGACAGTATGTATAAGACAAAAGCTGGGAGGGATAGCTCAGAAAATATTTTCTACGCTGCTTGCATATTTTTGCAAGCGTATTGAAAATAGCTTCTAATAATTCCGGATCTGCGATAGCTCCGTCGTCTAACAGTGTTAACACGGTCGAGATGATTCTTTCCAAATGTTGCAAGAAGTCTAATCCCAGGTCTCGTGCCAACCCCGACAAAACTCCAAGCAACGCTGGCACAGAGTTTGTTGCTCTGATAGTTAGTCTTGAAAGAATTGCCTCCACGAGCTCGTGTGCGTGTAAAACGACTTGTGGTAGCGATTGACATTTACTTTGATTCTCTCGTACGAATGAGTTGAAGTCATGAGAGCAACATAATTCTTGCCAGTGGCTCAACGCCTGTGTCGTGCAGCAACTTGTAGATTCTGCGTTTAACCCGTTCTCCTCCACGTTTGCGTCGAGCGTAATCGCGCGCAACTTATGTTTCGTCGATTTGAAACGAAACGGGCGTTCTTTTGGGGATTCCAGCCGCATTTTTTGTGTTAAGGCTACCTGAAGAAGTACCGGTTACTTATATGAAATCGTGGGTCTGGGCAGTAGACATATTCGAGTCACCCATGTTTGGAGTTTGGTGAAGGAAGCTTTGCTTGGTTCAGCGCGGTGCTCTTTGTAATCAGCTTGACTGTCCAGATGCACGATTGCTCGAAGTTCGCGCGCGTGCGAACCCGCTGTTGCGTATATAGCATCGTTCTGCACGTGGCGGCTGGGGCGCTCGGTTTGGTTTCTAAAAACACATTTTCACATCATATCTATGTATTTTCTTCTTTATATGAGCATGATACACAGCACATTACAAATATAGACATCATACCGACTCAATAATGGGACCTGATTGTTTGGTTGTTTTACTAAGAAGTACTCGTACTACGAGTACTCGTACTCGTACTAGTAGCACTTAAAGAAACTGAGCAATAGGTACCTATCTTACCTGTAAGAGACCGCCTAAAAGGTAACTAGGAAATCCGGGATCCCGCGTATCGAATCGCTGACATTTATCATGCTTTTGAACAGTTCCAATAATATAAAACACGTGTATACCGGTGTATAGTTCGATAGTTAGATGTGTACTTTTTACTAACGACACGGCGCGGCTGGCCCGTGACGACTTCTGGAAACGTTTCCAGACCACCACGCGATACTCGTCAAAAACGAACCGTCTTCCGACCTCGTAGGGCAAACGTACCCATACATCGTTTTCATCGCTGAGCTGAGACAGTCAACTTTATCGATTGAGTTAAAAATACAGTACGGGTGATGTGCACATCGGCAAGTATCGGGCATAACCTTGCCGCGACCTGGTCTACTCGCAAGCCTCCCGCTTCATACAACTTTCGAGTATCTGCACTGCGGTACAAGCGTGCTTCGGCCTTGAACAGATTTGTCCGTCGAGTGCACGTTGTTCCATCGCGCGGCGAGCGCTTGCCAATACGATCTTCTGAACAGGAAATCTTATCTGAACTTGAAGATGTTCAGCCTGGAGGTATCGCAGGCTACGGTGTCATTTCATCAAAACCTTCGACCCCACTGTTGGATACTATTCAATTCCCTAGTCACTTAAAGGGTTTAAGTACCGATCAGCTCAAGCAAGTGGCGAAAGAGCTACGAGCTGACCTTATCTATAACGTGTCACAGACAGGTGGCCATCTTGGCTCCAGCCTCGGGGTTGTGGAGCTCACTGTAGCTCTGAATTACGTATTCGATCAACCACAAGATAAAATTATTTGGGACGTCGGTCACCAAGCGTATCCGCACAAAATTCTAACCGGAAGAAGAGAAAGAATGAACACTATGAGACAAACTGGTGGTCTATCCCCTTTCACTAAGCGAAGTGAAAGTCCATACGATTGTTTTGGTGCGGGACACAGTAGTACATCGATTTCGGCGGGACTTGGTATGGCAGTTGCACGAGATATGCAGGGTGGCGATAATCACGTGATCAGTATTATTGGTGATGGGGCAATCACCGGTGGCATGGCTTACGAAGCGATGAATAACGCCGGCTTTCTGGACACCAACATGATCATCATTCTCAATGACAATCAACAAGTTTCGCTTCCGACGCAGTATAATAGCTTGAACCAAGATCCCGTGGGTGCGTTGTCTTCGACGTTTGCGCGATTGCAATCCTCTCGACCACTTCGTGAACTTCGTGAGTCTGCGAAGGCTATAACAAAGCAAATGCCGGCGCCTGTGCAGGAAGTCACCGCAAAAGTTGACGAGTACGCACGAGGTATGATCAGTGGGTCCGGATCAACGCTGTTCGAAGAGCTTGGTTTATACTACATTGGAACTGTTGACGGTCATAATTTGGAAGATTTAATTGCGATTCTGCAGGAAGTGAAGGAAACAAAAAGCGTCGGACCTGTGTTGATCCACATAGTCACAGAGAAAGGACGAGGTTACTCATACGCAGAGGATGCGCAAGACAAATACCACGGTGTTTCAAAATTTGATCTTGCATCTGGAGAACAAAGCAAATCTTCAGAGACGATCCCAACATATACAAAAGTTTTTGCAGATGCTTTGATTGGAGAAGCCATGGTGGATGATAAGGTTGTGGCCATCCACGCAGCCATGGGTGGTGGTACAGGGCTCAATCACTTCGAAAAGTATTTTGCTGATCGCACCTACGACGTTGGTATCGCAGAACAGCACGCTGTTACATTTGCAGCTGGTCTTGCTTGTGAAGGTTTAAAGCCTATGTGCACCATTTACTCAACATTTTTACAGCGAGGCTGGGATCAGGTTGTACACGATGTAGCACTTCAGAAAGTACCTGTACGATTTGCAATGGACCGTGCGGGTCTAGTGGGAGCGGATGGTCCTACACATGCAGGAGCTTACGATGTGACATTCATGGCTTGTCTACCAGACATGGTGGTCATGGCGCCGATGAACGAAGCAGAGTTGTGCCACATGGTAGCAACTTCATTAGCGATCGATGATCGTCCATCGTGCTTCCGATATCCGCGGGGTTCAGGAACTGGAGTCAATATGGAAAGCGAAAGTGTGCAAGTGCTTGATCCAGGTTTTAAAGGCATGGTGCTAGACATAGGCAAGGGGAGGGTACTGCGCGAAGGGACTGATGTGGTCCTGCTGGGTTACGGTACCCCGACAAACAATTGTCTCTTAGCTGCGCAACTCTTACAAGAATTTGGCGTTAGTGCCACCGTCGCTGACGCGCGTTTCTGCAAGCCCTTAGATGTGGAACTGATTCGCCGCTTGGCGAAATCCCATCCTGTATTCATCACTATTGAAGAGGGTTCAATCGGTGGTTTTTCATCACACGTGCTGCACTTTCTCGCTACAGATGGTCTCCTCGATGAGGGTTTAAAGGTTCGACCCATGGTTCTTCCAGATCGACCAATCGATCACGGTTCGTACTCCTTTCAACTGAACGAGGCAGGGCTTAGTGCGTCACACATTGCGTCAACAGCGCTCTCCCTCGTTGGAAAACAACACGAGTCGCTCGAAGTCCTAGCTAAACTATAGGCAAAACATTAAATAATTCAGCGCATACAACATGCTAGTGTGACGACCTTTGTGGTCAACAGTACAACGGCCCTGTTTTGCTCTTGTTGGAGCCGTTCGTCAGGTTTAACGACCACATCAAGAGGATAGTCCGCGAAATATGAAGCGTTGGTTGATGTACTTGCTACCAGCACCACATCCGATCCCCCAACCGACACCGATTCCTATACCACATCCACCGCCGATACCTATCCCCAAAAGTCCGATCGGCGCCCCTTGTGTTTGTGCATAAGTCGAGGTGAAAAGAAGAACTTGCTGACAGAGACATACCTCCAAAGCCCCAACCTAAGCCGAAACCACAGCCAGCTCCGATTGCTAAAGGTCGAAAAGTTATGAAAGATGTAACAAGAACGTCATTCAAGTCCTCACCTAGACCAACACCTCTACCGTTAACTCGGCGATCTTTATTCGGAGCCATCGAACTTCGCGGGGTACGCAGTGTCACTCAGCTCTAGCAGGTTATATTTCTCTTCGGATTCGATCAACGCAATTGACAGTGTGGAATAAAATACGTTCAGAATCCAAGTGTAACAATCGAGTTAATGCTCCTTATTTTGTCACGCGTTTGTCAACCGCCACGACACGTCGCCCCAGGTCACGTTCCACGAGTCCTCGTCCACTAGTCGGGCATTGGTTAGTTATAACTCAAGAAATAAAGATGAAAACTTGAAGGTCGAAAGACAAAAGTTATACATACACAGTACCAGTATACGATATCGGGGAATCTGCGGAAATCCTTTGAGCCACTCCCAGCCTGGGAGTTCCAGGAGGTCAACCAACGTCTAGTGGGCCCGAAGGTCCCACCGAGCTCTCAACGACGCTCGTCAAAACTGAGGTCTAGAAACTCGTCTAATACATCCTGAGAATGAACTTGAAGAAGGAGCTATAAGACGAGTGCTTCCCACGACAGCAAAATATGCAACGAAACGACACGACTATTCCAGCTGAAGGCTTAGAAGGCGTATACAGCTCTGACTACCGCTGGGCGTGGAATACTGTGCATCGTGCCGAACAGTCGCCCCAAGATAACACAGAGAAGGATGATAATCAACGGGATATACTTGAGAGATCAAGAAAGAACTCGTGCTCAAGAACTATTTCTGAAGAAAAAGAAGTTCAAGTCAAGAAGCTTGTGCGGTTGAATACACGGAAGTCGTACACATGGTTGAAAAATAACGTTCTTGCAGAAGATGTTGAAGGTTATGCGCTTCTAATTGCCCAAGTACTCAGCAGAGTACCGACTGCAAGATACAGTTCGAAACAGTTAGAGTCACTGATACTCGCAGTAGTCGGCGTATACAACGCTGAACCAGTCAAAACGTTTGATGTATTTATGGTTCATAACTCACAAAATGACGTGGAGAGCAACGTACCGATATACATTTTCAAGCAGCTATGTAGTGAACCTACCCAAGTAGCTGGTTTCCATATGCATCGTAGAATACGAAAACCAGACACCGTGAGTTGCAGATGGTACGCTCACTTGCTTTTAAACGAAGACAGAAACGTAGTGGAAAAAATGTATCCTCATCTTTTCCCAAATGACCTTTGCAGCCACTCAGATCAAAGAGGAAAAGAACATGATTTTTCCTTGTCCTGGGATTCGCACGTGGCTTTAACAGTCCTGTCTAATATTTTTGAGGAGTGTCAGTGTGCTCAATCATCACTCGCTATGTTGATAAGAATTGCCCGTTTGGGTTTCGTTGTCTGCGAGAACGTACATATAAGAACTTCCCTTCGTCATGACATAGAACGAAGTTTGACAGGCGCCGCTATGCGAAGTGCCGCGGTGATAAAAAAAGTTCTTCTGGTTGGTCCATCTGCGTCAAGCTATTTAACTCTTCAAGCAAGGATTATGCAGTGGTTGTCACAAATAGTTTCATGTTTTAGTTCAGAAGACCAAACAGTCCCTGATGTTTTCGTTGGTTGTATTTTTCCTGGCATGTCAATCCGAAGGCCAAATCCAGCGACAGACAGAAAAATTTGGGATATACTGACACATCTAACATTTTCAGAACGCGCCAAATTGTATGATCGTGCATTTCGTGCTTCTCAGCATTGGTCTAGGCAGGCCACAGAAGCGCGCATATACACAGAAACTTCTTCATTGAGGATATTGCGAAGGCTATCGAGAGAAAACGTGAAACATTTGGGCAGAAAGCTAGGGAAACTGATTACCAGATGCCCACTACATGTCACAAAAGTTGTTCTTGATCAGGTAGAGGCATATCCAAATATGATACAGCCGGTAGTAGATAGCTTGAAGTACTGCGGTTCTCTTTCACTCGATGTTTTACTATATCACATCATTTACCGTCTATCAAGCTCAAAAATAAAGGTGAAAAGTGATGGACAGCACGTGATGACGTGGTTCTCTTCATTAAGTGCGTTCACAGGTCTACTGTGCAGACATTTCTCGCGTGTTGATCTTCATGCCATCATATACTACGTCGTGGGGACGCTGAAGGATGGTCAAAACTTTGACATGCTAGTTTTCAGTGAGATTATCAAAAGTATGACCGGTATTGAAATCATAAGAGACGTTAGCGATAGCAGTATGATATTAAGTGGCAGTGGGCCGTACTTGAGATCTACATCGAATAAAGTGTCCACAGCCTCTTCAGAGCATTCGAGAAAACGCCTCTTGAGACTTCGAAGTGTATTGAGCGATGTGCATGGAGACGCGAACTTAGCATCGAGCCTTCTCGTGCTGTTAGCAAAATCGCGACAAGTCATTGTTTCCTCTGAGGCTAGTCAACAATTAAAATTTATTAGTCAGTGGTATGATGAGAGTCACCATGTACTAATACAATATATATCATGTCTGCACATGATTTTTAGTGAAGGGGAGTGTATGCAACTACTTCCGAAAGCTGGGGATCTAGCTGAAAAGTATGGGATTGAACCTGCGATCATTTACCATATTTTTCGTCGTAGCAATTTTGGATCGATTTCTAGTCCTGCTGCTTGCACCTCAAGCGACTCCAAGCAAGCTCGTGAAGAGTCACGTCACTTCATACTCAACAAAAATTGGGAAAGAGTGATGCCAAGCGAACTTGGCGGAAAAATTTCGCGCGAGATGTACAATACATTTTGGCAAATGATGCTCTCTGATATTTTCGTGCCGGATACGCTCTATGAAAATGCGTTTCGGAAGTATTCTGGTCGCAACAACAGTCGGCAGATAAGTCGGGATGACCTGCACAACGACGTCCTCCAGAAACTGAAAAGTGAGCACGCAGAATTAACAGCGGCGCTCGTATTTTGCAAACGCAAATTAAAAGAAGCTGCAAAATCCTGGGCTCTGGAAGAGGACCCTTCAGTAGTCGCTCGCTGCATACTGCAGCACATGGTATACCCTAGATTGAAAATGTCTGGTGTTGACGCGCTGTATGCAGCACATTTCATTGACTTGCTTCACGAAATGGATATCCCGCGTTTCAATATTTTGTTTTACTATGATAGGCTTTTCCGAGATTTACCGCAGCTTATTCACTGCTGTAGCCAACGTGAAAGTTCACAGGTTGGAGTTTACATGTCTCACACGTTTTCACGAATTTTGAGATGGCGACATGAAGACACATATGAACGTGAATGTACGTCGTTCAAATCTCTGCGTCTTCCGCGAGACTCTCAACTCGTACAGATGAGTTATGCGAACTATATCACTCTGCTTTACAACTGGCATTTAAAGTTCACAAAGTCTATCTTGCCTCAACTTGAAAGTGACGACTATATGGAACTTCGCACCTTGCTAGAAGTGCTGGTACGTGTTGTAAATCACTTTCCGATCCTTCGATCCCATGGAATGCATTTACAGAAGAGAATGGAGAAGATACAGAGTCATGAACAGCGTGGAGACATTCAGACAATCGCGAAAAGGTACGTTGCATTACTTCGTGCCTGTGCGCCAACTTGGCACTAGCTCGTGAAGTGTAATTATTGTAATGGGGACTTGATCTTTGCTAAATTTACGCCAGAGTATAGTTATGCGATTCACATGCAATATATTCTTCAACAAGCCCACTCAAGACGTCATATGATTCATGAAATTCATCGAGACCATTCTAACAAAAGATTTGAAATATTTTGCTTACTTGAGAGATGGATCTTACCGCAAAGATGCTGTATTGTTCATACTGATCAAGGAAAGCTTTTCTCCGTATGAGTTTCTCGTATTGCGACATGCAGCGCATGAACATGTCACGAACACTAACGTATGCATAAGTGGTATACTCAAACTGAGGGCACTATCTAAATACCTTGTATGATTTGCAAGCATCAAACCGCTTATTCGGTTCTTACTCGCAGTAAGCGGGGATCCCTTTGACACCGCAACCTACCATGTGAAAGAATAAGAAGTCGATGCAAGCTCTTACTAAGCACAAACCTGCAAGTTGACTGGTGACCAATCAATAAAATTGACAACGTTACGCTCCTTAATACGCTGCAGTGCCTTATGAACTTGGGTTGGTTCAACGGTTCCTTGAATGATGTTCAATATGGACATAAACTTGCCCTGCATCATGGACATCAGCGACTTCATAACGAAACAATAGTGACATATATCACCTGTAGGCCTTTGGTTGAATGTGACGCTGAGAACATCATATTTTTCGTTTGCAGAAGACGGCGCATGACGTCAAGAACAGTACTTTTCCTCACACTATCATTATCATCAAGTTGAGAGCGCAAATGTCATGCATGCGTTATTACTTACCCGTGTGTATCATCGTTACTACTAGTGAAAGGTGTGTAGCTCGTAACAAGAAAGTGACACGTTGGTGTTGGTATCAAAGACTATGGTAGCATCAAGTTTGAGCACATGACGCTTCGATGAATACACTTACCGCAACTAATCCCACTAAGTCATTATTCATATATCCGGGGTACCTTAGCGTCACCGTACTGGCCGTCATCACCGTAGAGACGAGCGAATTGGTCTGCGTAAATGTTGGCGTGCTAGCATGCATTTGGTCCATAGCTATTCTATCGAGAGCTGTGTTATCAAGAGTCACCACGCAATCGCACTGCGTAATAAGCCTTTTCATCGCCAATATTGCATTATAAGGCTGCACGACGACATCTGCGTGATGGTTAGTTGTAAGAGGAATTTTGCCTCCAGCTACTCACCACTTGATTCCATCTGGTTTGGAAACACACTGTACGTCTGCACAATTTGTTTACTGTATCTATCATTTAGCGCCTGCTTTTGCGTTTAAAACAATCACGGGTTGTACCGGAGAACAGCACCTCCAAGATGAAAGAGCCCATGCCCGATCCAGTTCCTCCAGCAACAGAATGACACAGCAAGAAACCTTCCAAACTATCACTTCCCTCTGCTTCCCTATCTACCATATCTAGTATGTCCTCCTGCGATTGAGTAACTGTGATGAACAGATCCCTGTACAATTGTAACAGAGCATGTACCTGGAACTCTTCAGCTTGACTGTATCCGCTGGCCCAGTTATTACCAGCGCCGCCACCTTGTGGAGAGAGGAAAATGTTTTCACGGTTATATAACCGCTGCTGTTCAGAGTTCTGTATGGAATGGATCACGCGAGGTTCTAGATCGAGCATCTATACTGAAGTGACAAAGAATAATGTAGTCATGTTATTCGACCCACCAAAGCGCGTGGGACATAGTGTTGGTCATCGGCTTGATAAAAGAACACATCTTTTCTGTCGTCTTCTACTAGTGTACCAAGCACCCCATCTGCCCCAATTCCATGTTCGGTGCACAACTTGATTTTTTTTAGCAATACTCGATAAAAGAAAACATGTTCCGTGCATACCTGCTTCCAGAACTCAGATCCTATCTGGTTACCACACTGACCAACTTGAAGGGTGATGATCTCTCTACAAAGGACTGAGGGTGTGAACAGTTTGTTTAAAAGTATCGCACCGCGGCATTTCCCGTGCAAAGCTAGTACACAGTCCCTCCTTGACCCACTGACGCGACTTAGAGGTTCGAGGCTTGCTAATAACACGTTCCCGTCTGAAACGACCCGATAGCCTCAAACGGTTGGGCGACCTCCAATTTCGCTAAATTTTGGCTCTGTAAATATCCTCCATCCCATGGAAAAGGTAATGGTCTGTGACTCGTCACTTGTCACATCGTGTTTTTATTGCAAATTAGACGAATTTATATAGACTTGTGGATCATCACAGTATTGAACAAAACGAAAAAAACGCGATATTGAGACTTTTTGAATTTTTTTATCGAGGCAGAGAGTGGGGCAGAGAACAAGGAATGACTCCATGGGCATCTTCGAAGCTCAGCGTGCGCACCAACGACTCGTCGTCGTCGCTCGAAACGTCGCTGAGTTCTTGAACAATTGGTTTCGACTCGATAGCCGTGTGGAAGCTCGTAATCGTTCGTCCCTTGCGCGTCAAGGATCGATTGCACGACGGCGCTCTTCGTCCTCCAGCACCTGTCCATCGTCCTTTCGGCGTGATAGTCGTGGAAAGTCTGCACGACGTGCTTCCAAAATGATTCCTTGCCTTCATAACCTGTTTGAACTTTCTTTCTTTCTTCGACACGAGCTTTGCGAGCGACCGAAAGAAGCAGAGGTTGAGAAGATTCGTGTCGGGTGAGTTCGCCGGCTGTTTGACGAACCTGATGATGGGTGTCTTCTGGCCGTCTATCTGCCTGCGCCTGGCGCCGAGCTCGACCAAATCTTCCCAGAATTTCACGTGCGCTCTAGCACCGTCCATTTGGACGTACACGCAATCGTACCCTAGCAGTTTACGTTTTATGTCAGATATCAACTTGGTCTGCACCATGCGGCGAAACATTTCACCATTCACCTCGCAGTCAACTTCATACCACTCGCCGCGTGCGTGAAACTTGCTGTTCCGCTCCGCTTGCCACTTTTCGGAGCACCGATATATTCCAATAATGCCGTCGAAGTCGCCTTGAGGGCGTCCGACGGCACAGAGGCCCATGGCCTTGTCGATGAAACGCTTCGACTTGATGGCCGTCTTTGATTTTTTCTGTCCGTTGTGCAACTTCTTTTTCTTTCGCGTACGCATGTAAAACCACTTTTCGTCGATGTCGATCCACGCAACCTTCTTCCAATCGTCCCGTAGGTTGTCGTGTCGCAAGTTTTCGCTACCAATTCACGCGTAATTCACGTGCTGCTCTGCCCACTCTCGCCGCGCTTTGACATCTGCACTCGTCAAGCACGGTACGTACTTGTCACAGACTTCACGCCATCCTCTACTCTTACAAAATCTAAACACTGTCATTTTACTCACGTTTTTGCCGGTTTTCTTGTTGAAACGTTCCGTCATTTCTTCCCACGTGTACTCTCCATCTAGCTCCTCAGACAACTCTGCAAGCACCGCCGCGTCGGCATCTGTCAACAGATGTGCTGGACCGGGTCTGCGGAGCGCAGCCGCGCTTTCTGTCGAACGCTGCCTGTTTATGATGTCGTAAAGAGCTTTAGGACTGATTCTCCATGCTCTTGCGAGCTCTTTTATACTCACCTCACGGTATGCCGCGCAAAACGAGCTGCCGTGGCGAGCTGTGTCCTCTCTCCATCCGTGAGTTGGCATCTTCCGCGCTCGACCGTGGCCAGCGTAGGCCTGCACGGACTCGGCAACGCTTGGCAAATCATCACGCCGGGTGTTTTTGACGCCGTCATCAGGCGTGCGCTCGTCGGTCGCGTCCTGACGGAGCCGTGGACCTCCTTTTGCGTCCGCCGTCTGGCGTGATTCGAAATCGCTGGTGTCGACAAAGTGAAGCGGCCGTTTGCGCCGAGACTTCGCGTGCGCGTCGCTCGTGCCCGGCCGAGTCGGTCTGCTCAACACGCGCGCGACGGTGACGCGCTTCGGTGGGCGCTATGTGCGCATTCGTGTTCGATGACCGTTGCCGTAAAAACGTACGATTAACCCCAACAGAGGTAAAAACTTATGAAAATCAGCTCGGACTTTTTCAATTTTTTCACCCCTTTGCTATCATTTTGATCCAAAATTTTCAGCGGTCGATTCCGGCGTATTTCGCGAGAAAAAGAATACCGCAAATGCGATGATTAAACAGCATTTAGTGAGAGCTTTCGAACGCGGGGCTGGGCGTGATCATAGGCCGAATATCGGGCTACAACGGTACATTTGTGAAGTTTTCCATGGGATGGAGGATAGTAATATGTAGATGTTACTATGTACGATAAAGAGGAAGATCCCTTAGTGTAATGGGTCTATAATAGAAAATATCTAATTAATCTAAGTGTTTGTTAAAACATTCGTAGATGAGATCATTATTGCTTCCTTACATCTACAGAGTAGGTGAATATGAGCTACGGCAGAGGCAAAAAGTTACCGCGCGTTGAGACAAGGGCTCTTTCGCAGTCCCTAACGTCTCAGGTTACACCCTTCCACTCGTTCGTGCGGGGTCGAATCGTGGGCGTGACCACAACATTCAGCACATACTTTTGTCGAGCATACATTTGCTTCCAACAGATACACGTGCCTTAGCGTGTAGGTCTTCGTGTGCAGTATTTCACACACTTGGCGATGCGCATGTTTTGTTCAACGTATGGAAGGCGTTGCTTGAGTGCCACGAATCGTCACCGCGTTAGATTTTCGGAAGGCGTATCACCGGCCTCTCGATTCATCAGGGCTCATGGAAAACCCCCGATTTCCCGGCAGTATCTGCCATGCTTCAAGTCTTCACGAGTGAGTGCTGGAGCTGATGAAGACCTGCTCTCGACGTTAAAATCTAGAGGGCTGTTTGACAACTGCACTGACGAGAGCGGATTAAGGGATGCATTAAAAGTACCTATCAAGATATACTGTGGATTCGATCCGACTGCGGACTCTCTTCATCTAGGGAATTTACTAGGTATAATCATTTTATCGTGGTTTCAGCGGGCTGGTCACCATCCAGTCATACTGGTTGGGGGCGCTACTGGCAGTGTCGGAGATCCTTCTGGGAGGTCACAAGAACGCCCTCTCCTGGATGAAAAGACGTTGAGCGCAAATGTTTCAGCAATATGTGACTCCATTGAAAGCATACTGAAAAGAAGTGTTGGCCATGGTGACACAACTGTCTTGAACAACTATGATTGGTTCAAAGATATAAGTTTGCTTAGCTTTCTGAGGGACACTGGTAAATTCGCTCGTCTTGGGAGTATGTTATCAAAAGATAGTGTACGAAAACGCCTGGAGAGCGAAGATGGTCTTAGTTTTACCGAGTTCACTTACCAGTTACTGCAAGGTTATGATTTTCTTCACCTTTTTCGCAATGAAAACGTGCGCGTGCAAGTCGGAGGAAGTGATCAGTGGGGTAATATTACTGCGGGAACAGAGCTCATTCGTCGAGTAGCTCGTGCAGAGGGTGCTTACGGTTTGACCTTTCCACTGCTTCTCAAGTCAGATGGAACGAAATTTGGCAAGTCTGCATCAGGTGCGGTGTGGTTATCGAAAGAAAAGCTCACCCCATATCATTTTTATCAATATCTACTGAATACGAGTGACTCTGATGTCATCACGTTGCTGCGCATGTTGACGTTTCTACCCTTGGATTATATTGAGAGAATAGAGCAGGACATGAGTGTTGCATCTTACGTACCAAATACCGCTCAACAAATTTTGGCCAACGAAGTCACACAATTTGTACATGGTTCCGAAGGATTAGAGGAAGCAACCAAAGCAACTGCTAGTTTAAGACCTGGGACAGACACAGTGCTCGATGCAGATGCACTTAAGTTGGTCTCAGATACAGTACCGTCCGCAACATTATCTCACAGTGATGTTATTGACAAACCGATTGTTGACGTTATTGCTAGCTCTGGCCTGTTGGAAAGTAAAGGCGCAGCTAGAAGAATGATTCGGAATGGTGGAATACGTGTCAATAACATGAAAGTCACTGATGAATCAAAGACAATTTCACAGTCTGACATTGTAGGTGATAATATGATTCTGCTGGCCGCTGGTAAGAAGAATAAACTCCTTCTGCTGTTGCAATAGACCCATTGCACTAAGGAATTCCTATCATTTTACGTATTTAAACTGACCAATCATGACTCATCATGGCCCACTGTCGACTCAAACCTCGAACCCATCGCCCTTCTGTCCTTTTTTTGAACTCGCGCGGCGCGTCGGACACGGATAAATTTATTTCCCACGGCTTCGGAGGAGTCCCCCCGAGATCGACGAGTCATGAACGGTTAAATGTTATAATACATTGTGTCTTTTACCACTATCAGATCATTACGCCG